>Ga0073934_10001431_pt1 | contig 57318 bp, 47 predicted proteins | sample LarsenN4metaG_FD_76834 | JGI IMG/M metagenome (GOLD analysis project Ga0073934, IMG submission 76834) | Hot spring sediment bacterial and archeal communities from British Columbia, Canada, to study Microbial Dark Matter (Phase II) - Larsen... ...
GTTCCATCCCAACTCATTCACGAATAACTCGGTAAATTTAAATGACCGGAGGAACTGGCGAGATTTGCTAAAATTGATGGTCATGGTCTGAGTGGTGTTGTGATGGGGTAATTATGGCATGATTGGGGGTGATGGATGGGAAAAATTACATAAAATTTTACATTTGGGGCACGGCGAGAGATAGAAAACGGGTTTCTGCGACAGCTTCTGCATCTTAACCGAGACTTAGTTAAGAAACCCGGTTTCTGGGTGAACCAAGATTTTTCAAAGGACAAATGACCAATTACCCCTAGGGTGTAGCTGCGGCTGGTTCAACTCTCAAGAATAACGCCATTTCTACTGTTTCTGGGGTCATTTCTAATTGGAGCAGGCGGGCGGTGCCTCCGAGAGTTTCTAGTTGGTTTAAATCAAATTTGTTGGCAGCGGCTCTTAATCCTCTGACGAATTGCCCTGGGGCGGGTTTGCCGTTTACTAATACGATAGGTTCGATGAGTTCTACTCGCCTTCCGGCTAGCAGGTTGATGCCTGCTTCTATGGTGAGGTTTAATCTGTCGCTGTAGCCTAATTCGGCGATTTCGGTTTCAATGCGAAACCGGTTATTGCTGATAAATTCCACTTGGGAACTGGTGATTTGATACCGGCGAGATGCTTGCTGGAGAGAGCGAGAGTTGAATAATAGGGGGATTAAACTTTGGAATGTGGTGATAAATTCGGCTGAGTTGAGAGCTTGGTTGATATCTTCCCTGGTTAATACGAGTTTGACGGCGACTCCTAGGGGTTGCTCTAGAGCGGACCGAGACTGATGGCGATCGGTGTTACGGATGGTATTAATATTGATGTTAATTGGGTCGGTTTCGACTTCTAGGGTGTGGAGTCGCAGTTGCGGCGAGAGCCACAAACCTGTCCCGGCGATGCGCACCCGATCGATTCGACCTTGGAGGAGCTGATGGGTGGGGATGTTGTCAATTCTGACTTGGAGCTGTTCGGTGGCGTAAAGTTGGGAGCGAATTTCTTTGGCTAAAAGGGTATCAGACAATACTCCCCCCGAGGCGGGGACAGTTAAAAGGGTTCCTAAGAGAATGGCGAGGAGTTCCATGTGGGGACGTTTGCAGGGGAAATATCAGTGGTAATGGTTGAGTGGATGTAGCAGTCTATAAGTAGCAGTAGTAGTAGGGTGGGCAGTAGGGGCGATTCGCGAATCGCCCCTACTGCCCACCCTACAGAACTAACCAAGATTTGGTTAAGAAACCCGGTTTCTCCTCCGCTCCTCGCGGGACCCAAGGCATTAGGGCAGATTATGGTGCTAAATATTGCTGATTGACGGAAAATTAATCTAAAAATCGGCGATTTTAAGGTGAAATCGGTTTTAAGCCCCGATTTGCTGCAAGTAGTGCAGATTTTCTACTGCTTCTGACTCTTCAACGACGCTGAGGGCAAAGCCCACATGGACGATGACGTAATCTCCCACTTGCGCTTCCGGGACATAGGCGAGGCTGACTTCTTTGCAGATGCCGCCAAAGCTGACTTTACCCGATCGCATCAGGATGGCATCCCCGTTCACCTCTGTGTGGTGGCTGATGCTGACAATTTTACCGGGAACTGCTAGACACATTGGATACTAAAAGTAATTAAGTGAACGAATGGTTGTGTATTATTTCTAGCATAGCTGGTTGATTTGGTAAATTAAGATAATATTTAATTTGACCAGGATTTCGAGGCATTCCCACCCGGCTCTTTGCCCCGAGGCGGCGATGGTGGCATCCCCAACGGTGTGTGTATGGAGCTGGTGGCGGCGCTGATGGTTGGGCAAGCGGTGGGACTGGGAATAATGTTTTAAGCACAAACAGGATTTTTCTGGTCTGAGGTGAAATTAGCCACACCAACAGCCAATTATACCAGACGAACGGCAAATTTTAGTCCTATAATTAAGGATAAAGATGTCATTTGTCGTTTGTTACTTGTCCCTTGTCCCCTGAGCGAGTTGTCATTTATCATTTGTCATTTGTCACGGCCAAATGACAAAGGACAAATGACAAAGGACAAATGACAAATGTCAGGGGAAAAATCAAGGAGGTGAGCTGGATTGAGAAAAGAATTTAAAAACCGACAAGAAGCGGGACAACGGCTGGCGGAAAAGCTACAAGCATCAATTCAGGGCGATGATGTGGTGGTGGTGGCGTTGCCTCGGGGTGGTGTGCCGATCGGCTTTGAGGTGGCGAGGGCATTGCATGCGCCCTTAGATATTTGTGTGGTGCGGAAGTTGGGCGTACCTCGGCATCCAGAGCTGGCAATGGGAGCGATCGCCACTGGTGGCGTGATGGTACTTAATCAAGAGTTGCTGGCATCTGTGAACATATCATCGGTTGAAATTCAGGCGGTGGTAGAGCGGGAGCGGCGGGAGTTGGAGCGGCGGGAGCGGGTTTATCGCGGTTCTTGCATCATATGGAATATGCGCGATCGTCAGGCGATCGTGGTGGATGATGGTATCGCCACCGGTTGCACCATGCGAGCGGCGATCGCCGCCTTACAGAAACTTGAGGCAAAAACCATCACTGTTGCAGCTCCGGTTATCCCCCCATCCACCAGTCAAGAGCTAGTAAACCTTGGCACCAAAGTGATTTCCCTTGTCACCCCCGAACCCCTCTATGCCATCAGCTTTTGGTATGAAAATTTCACTCAAACCACCGATGAGGAAGTGCTAAAACTCCTCCAAGACGCCAAATCTGCATTCCCATCATCTAATATCAAGTCTGCACAACAACCATAAACAGCTAACCATCCCTTCTCTACAAGTCCCAAAAGTAAGGGGGCATTGCCCCCTTACAACTCTATGTTTTTTATCTTGTAAAGGCAAGGCTCCACTGGATTTGCCATAACGGGAAAATCTTACAAAGCCTCCGGTTGGTGAATGGGAATCTCTATGACCAACTTCGTACCCTCTCCCGGTTCAGAAAGGCAGCGGATATTACCCTTGTGCTGCTCTACCACAACTTGATAACTAATCCACATCCCCAATCCCCTGCCTTTGCCCACTGCCTTAGTGGTAAAAAAAGGCTCAAACAAGTGCTGTTTTACCTCATCAGTCATCCCCGCCCCGTTATCACTAATCACAATACATACCATATCTTTCGGTTTGATGAGATGGGTACTCACAGAAATACTCCCGAATAAACTTTTATCGGTAAGCCCGGTTTCTGTAAAAAAATCAACGTCTTTTTCCGCCATGTTTTCGGCTTCAGAATGGCCAGATTTTTTGAGCAAATTAAATTTAGTTTCTATGGCATCAATCGCATTAACCAAAGCGCTCATAAACACCTGATTTAGTAGTCCCGCATAGCACTCCACTTTGGGCAATTGCTCGTATTGCTTCACTACTTCAATTTCTGGACGATCGAGCGTTTCCTGTAAGCGGTGCTGTAAAATCATTAAAGCGCTGTTGATGCCCTCATGGATATCTACCGCCTTAACTCCGCTTTCATCCAGGCGAGAATAATTGCGCAACACTTCCACAATTTCCCGAATCCGCTCCGCACCGGCCCGCATAGAACCCATAATTTCTGGTAAATCAGTGCGAATAAAATCTAATTCTACATCCTCAATAATTTCTTTAACTTCTGTAGGCACAGTTTCCATTAAATCACTATATACATCAATAATTTTAAACAAACTATTGGTGTATTCAGTTACATGAGAAATATTGCCATAAATAAAATTGATGGGATTGTTAATTTCATGGGCAATCCCGGCAACTAAATGCTCTAGACTAGACATTTTTTCGCTTTGAATGAGCTGAGATTGCGCTCTTTGCAAATTATTAAGAGCGCGGGAAAGTTCTTCAGATTGGGAGCGGGCTAACATTTCAGATTGTTGCAGTTGCTGTTGCAAGCGGCGATTGAGCAAGTGATTCTCCACGCGGGCGATAACCTCTTCCACATGAAATGGTTTGGTGATATAATCTACTCCCCCCAAGGTAAATGCTTTTACCTTGTTATTCACATCATCGAGAGCGCTGATAAAAATTACAGGAATATCTTTGATTTCTTCGATATTTTTCAGGCGCTGGCACAGTTGATAGCCATCCATGTCGGGCATTTGAATATCTAGCAAAATCAGTTCGGGCAGCAGCACTTTTACAGATTGCAACGCCATATTCCCGTTAAGAGCAGTGCGGACTTCATAACCCTGCTCCAGTAGCATGGTAGATAGCACCCGCAGGTTGTTGGGCGTGTCGTCCACAATCAAGATATTTCCTTTTCCTGACTCAGTTCGGCTATTCACAGACTTTACCCAAAAATCTTAATTATTTGTTATTGGTCATTGGTCATTGGTCATTAGTCATTTGTCCTTGGTCATTTGCAAGGGACAAGTGACAAGGGACAAGGGACAAGTGACAAGTGACAAGGAACTAGGGCGAATTGATATTCCGCCCGGAGCATGATTAATCGGAGAGGATTTGAATGGCAGGGTAGGGGCATAATTCAGATGTTATCATCGCTATTGCCGTCTAGCCCTTTTACCCCTTTACCCCTTTACCTCCTGGTAGATGGGGATGCCCGATCGCGAAGCGTCTGCGAAGCCCGATCGGGCGTGGGGGTGAAAAATTTATTTGACAATGTTCGCGGTCAATTCCAAGATTTTATCAAACCGGAACTCGTGGAGCCAACTAGCAAGGGTACTGCCCAAAGGAGTTAGCTCTTGAGGAATGGCCGCGAGCAGATTTAAAGTTTGTCTGGCGTTTAATTCCAGGGCAGCTTGGTGCAGTTGCGCCACCCACTCAGAGGGCATTTTGGAGAGGTACTGGTCCAGGGACACCTGACCAGCCACTTTCCCACCTGCGGCTCCGGTCAAATCAGTGGCACCGCTGTAGCTGATGGGATTGGCATCTTCGTAAATGTATTCTACCCCCAAATATTGCTTCATCTTTTCCAAGATGACTTCTTGGCGAAATGGTTTCCGCACGAAGTCATTGCAACCAGAGGCTAAAATTGATTCTCGCTCCTGCTCAAAGGCACTGGCACTTAGAGCAATGATGACGGTGGCTTGACCCTTGGCGGTAGCTTTAATCTGTTTAGTCGCCTCCATCCCGTTCATCACAGGCATCCGCATATCCATCCAAATCAGATGGGGCGACCATATGGACCAAATTTCTATGGCTTCCTTGCCGTTGGCTGCTTCTCGCACATCAAATCCTAATGGCTGTAGTAGCTTGGACAGGACGCGGCAGTTTTCCCACCGGTCATCTACAATTAATATCCGAAATAGGGGCTGACCGGGGGCGAGGGCGATCGCCCTCCGTTGCACCCCTGTAGTTTTTACGGATGCCGCCGCTGCTAATTCCGCCTTGATATCAAACCCAAACACCGTACCCACACCCACGGCACTTTTTACCTGAATATCGCCCCCCATCAACTGCACAAACTGACGACTGATGGGCAAACCCAAACCGGTTCCCTCCAGAGACTTACGGCCTGACTGAGTTTGCACGAATGGTGTAAACAGGGTATCAATTTCTTCCGCAGCGATACCCGGTCCAGTATCTTCGATTTCAAAGTGCAAGTAAATATAGGGCTGATGGGAGGCCAAATGGGTATGACGTTCTTTCCCATCGCCAATTTCCCTTGTCTTCTGCGCCACCACCCGCACCGTCACCCCTCCCGCTGCCGTAAATTTAATGGCATTACCCATTAAATTAATCAATACCTGCCGCAGTTTGGCTTCATCAGTTTTCACATACTGAGGCACCGACGGATCCGGGTGTATTTCCAACATTAAGCCTTTGGCTTTCGCCTTCAGGCTAAACATATCTTCTACTGCTTCCAGTATGGCATACAGGTCAAAGCAGGTTTCATTAATTGTCACCAGACCCGCCTCGATTTTAGACATATCCAAAATGTCCCCAATCAGGGAGAGCAAATGTTCGCCACTGCGGTTAATGATGTCGATATTTTCCCGATGCTCTTGGGTGAGGGAGGTATCCCGGCTCATAATTTGGGCAAAACCTAATATGGCATTTAAAGGCGTGCGCAGTTCATGGCTCATATTGGCCAAAAATTGGCTTTTCGACCGGCTGGCGGCATCTGATGCTTCTTTGGCTGCTTTTACGTGGGTATAGGATATTTTGAGGGAAAGAATGATGCCAAATAACAAGAAACTGATCAAAGTCCCTATGCTTAAAATTATTCCTGGTAAATTATCTCCAGAAGTAATATGAATATTGGGTTTTGCCGCCCAGTATAAATTCCACTTTTCTCCCGCTACATTCAGAGAAAATTGGCGGTGATATTGGGATTGGCTGAGGAAATATTCCTGAATTTGAGCGGCGGTTTCTGGCTCGCCATAAATTAATTTATTTCGGTTGTAAATTACTAAATAAAAGTTGTCAGTGACATCAGTATCGATGCCTTCTTCGATTAAGTCTTTTACCCGGAAAGCACCATAAATAAATCCAAAAAAAGCTCGCCTTTTTTGAGTAACAGTGTGAACTGGCATTCCGGCTCGATAAATGGGCAGATAAATCAGGACTCCAGGGTTGGGCTCCTGGTCTTGGGAGAGTACGATCGGCCCTGTGGCGGCGGGTTGACCCTTGTCTATGGCTAGTTGGGCGCCTTGACTGCGAATGGGGTCTTGAGCGATATCGAAACCGATCGCTCCTTGGTTAGACTGGATTGGTTCGCAATACTCAATCACGAAATATTCTGAGCGATTGCCCAATGGTTTCACCGTATAATTACGATAAATCGGTTCCGCTGCACTATGATTTTGCCGTACCCAAGCCTCATATGCTTCCCGATTTTCTGGCACATAACGAATGAAGCCGAAACCACGAATCCCAGGATACCGCTTTTCCAGGTTTACAGACTGGGTAAAAAGTTTCCATTCTGAGTAGCTGACATCCAAATTTTCTGCCTGCCATAAACCCCGTGCCCCATAAAAGCTATCCACATAAACCTGAATCCGGCGGTTGAGGTCTTCTAAGGTATCTTCGATTTGCCGGTCAAAAATAGCTTTAGTTTCAGCGGCGATTTTCTTGTTAGTATAGTACCAAGCACTCCCGGTCAGACTTAAACCTAGTAGCAGGACACCAATGGCCAGAGGAGTTTGGCGAATGATATCAACAAATTCCGATAGAATGCCACTTTTAGCCGTGGGGCTATTCGGGGAATGTTTCATAATTTTTAGCCTCAAAATGGGTGGGATTATGAGCCTGCTTTTGGAGCAGCTCACTTTGAGCCAGAGACTATTCTCACCCTTCCCCCGAAACCCGATCCGACTTCTCCCAATCCAGTAAGGAATTATACTTACTATTTATATCAATCTTCTCGGCTATCCCTGAATCTTATGTTGAGCAACCACTGATGCGCCGTTATTCTTAGGCTGATGCTATCAGATGTGATTGTCAATCGTGCAAGTGAATTATCCAAAAGCCCAGGGTAGTACAGGGTAAGTGGCGATTGGTGCCCGCCCTCGCTGGGGGGAGCCAATATTCTGGATATAGGACTAGGATACTAGATTATGAGAAAATTATAAAGCTCTGATGAATTTCTGCGGGCGGGACGCCTGTTCTACAGGAAGTGGATGGGGCTTCGCACTCTTTGAGGAGGTTTGTGCAATTAATTGGGCACAATTGCTTCTCATTATACGTCTGGGATAAATCCCAAAAGCCGAGGGGCATGTTTCCGGGGGGTTGGGGGGAGCAATTCCTATTTTTGCCAGAGGTCTATTCAACAACTACGGCATATTGCAGGTTGAGCAGAGACTACTTAAGAATGATTAGGGATTTGATCGGAATCTCACGCAGTGGCAAAACTCTGTAAATACCCAGACATCTGTTTTCCTGCTAAATTTAAATGACACAAAATAGGAACGGGTTCAAGGGGTATTTCTCGGAATACTCCTGAACCCGTTCCTAGAGAGGTTCTTATTTGGTGGCAATGATGAGGAGACTAGCCTAATGGCTATTTAGATGTGTTGCTACCATCAATATCGCACCACATAGAATGACTGCGACCAGTAGTGTCAAACCCGAGTTCCATGCGGGCTGTCACCATTGGTTCCCCAGGCATAGGCTCCACCTCAAAGCCGAGTTTTTTGCAGATATGCTGCATGATGAAATTGTCGCTGAGGATTTCGGCATAGATGGCGCTGAGTTTCTCGGCGCGGCCAATTTCTATCATTTGGCGGAGCAATTCGGTGCCCACACCTTGGCCTTGGAAAGCATCGATTACCAGCATGGCGAATTCGGCTTCATTACTGGCATGCAGTTTGGTAAGGCGACTGATGGCGATAATCTGGGGTTGCTGGGTTTGGGGGTCCCGGCGCACGGCGACGAGGGCGATTTCGCGGTTGTAGTCGATGAAGCAGATGCGGGAAAGCCGATCGTGTGCTACCCGCCGGGATAGCTTCATTACCTGTGCGTAGCGTAAATACACGCTCTGTTCTGAAAGCGACTCGTGGAATTTCACCACCAGGGGTTCATCTTCCGGGCGGATGGGACGAATTTTCACTTGAGTTTCATCCTTCATCGTCCACCGCTTCATATATTGAATCGGATAAGGGCGGATGGCCGGTTTGGGGATTTGATCGTCTTTGAGGTTCTGGTCATACAGCACCACCCGGGCATCCAGAGCGATGAGACGCTGAGGAGAAGCGAGCAGGGGGTTAATGTCGATTTCTTGGATTAAAGGCTGCTCTACCACTAACTGGGAAAAGCGCATCATCAAATTTTCCAGACCGTCTAAATCCACCGGAGGACGACCCCGCACACCTTTAAGCGCGGTGTAGATTTTGGTTTGCTCCATCATCCGCCGCGCAAGGGTGGTGTTGAGGGGGGGTAATGCCAGGGCCCGGTCTTTGAATACTTCCACAAGCTGCCCGCCAGTGCCAAAGAGGAGGACGGGGCCAAATTGGGGGTCAGGGGAGCTGCCGATAATCAGTTCGTAACCGTCAAATTTAATCATGGGCTGGACGGTGACGCCTTGGAAATGTTGGGCACCGACTTTTTCGGCGACGGAAGTGGCGATCGCCTGATAAGCTCGACGTACCTCCTCCTCATCCACCAAATTGAGACGCACCCCACCCACATCAGTTTTATGGGTGATGGTTTCAGAAAAAATCTTCAACACCACCGGATAGCCCATTTCCGCAGCAATTGCCACTGCCTCTTCCACCGTAGTAGCGAGGCGAGTATCGACGATCGGAATACCATAAGCGGCGAGCAATTGCTTAGATTCAAATTCCGTCAACAGGTTGCGACCGCTCGCCCGGACTTTGCTGATAATTTCCTGGACACGAGCCCGATCGGGCGTCCATTCCTCAGAATCCGGCGGCAAACTCGGAGTTTCATACAACCCGCGCAGATTGTACGTATAACGCCACATATAGTTAAAAATCCGCACCGCCGTATCCGGGTAAGGGAAAGTGGGGATATTGGCACTATTAAGAATCGCCGCCCCCGCCGTCACTTCCGCTCCCCCCATCCAGCTCGCCAATACCGGCTTACCATTCGCGCTCCCATGCAGCTTTTCTACATACTGCTTCAAAAGCTGCGCCGTCTGGGTGGGGTCCGTCATCGATTGCGGCGTCAACACCACCAATAACCCATCACTATTCGGGTCAGCAGCAGCAATTTCCAAAGCCTGAGCATATCGCTGGGGGTCTGCATCCCCCAAAATGTCGATCGGATTATTTTTACTCCAGTGCGCAGGCAAAATCTTATCCAAAGCCGAAATCGTCTCCGGCGCCAGTTCCGCCAGTTCCCCACCTTCTGTAATCAGAGTATCCGTCGTTAGTACCCCCGGACCGCCCGCATTAGTAATCAACGTCAGCCGCTGGCCCGTGGGGCGCGGTTGCTTCGCCAGCAACTCCGCCATATAAAATAGGTGGGCAATGTGATACACGCGCAGTACCCCACAGCGCCTAAACGCCGCATCCAGCACCTCATCACTCCCGGTGAGCGCCCCGGTGTGAGAAGCCGCCGCCTTCGCCGCCGCCTCAGTGCGCCCCGCCTTAATCACGATAATCGGTTTTGTCAGCGCCACCTCTCGCGCCGCTGAGAGAAATGCTGCCGCATCCCCCACCGACTCCATATAAATCACGATGCTCTTGGTGCGCGGATCGTCGCCGAGGTAGTAAATCAAATCTCCCCAGTTCACATCGAGCATCGAGCCGATCGACACAAAAGCGCTAAAACCCACATTTTCCCGGAAACTCCAATCCAGGATCGAAGTACACAAAGCGCCACTCTGAGAGATAAAACCCACACTCCCCGGGCGCGCCATCGCACTGGCAAAAGTCGCATTTAAGCCGCTGAGGGGACTCATCACCCCCAGGCAATTCGGCCCAATAATCCGCATCTTACCCGCCCGGGCATATTCCAGGATTTCCCGCTCCAATTCCACACCCTGAGCGCCAATTTCTTTGAAACCAGCCGAAATGATAATCGCTCCCTTCACCCCAGCGGTGACACATTCCTTAATCACACCAGGAACCGTAGGCGCTGGAGTCACGATCACCGCCAAATCCACTGGTTCAGGCACCGCCGCGATATTAGGATAGGCTTTAATTCCCAAGATGCTGTGGCGATTGGGGTTCACCGGAAAAATCGTCCCGCCAAAGGGATTGCTCAGCAGATTCCACAAAATGGTCCGTCCCACGCTACCGGCTTTTTCGGTAGCGCCGATAACTGCCACAGTTTTCGGGGCGAAAATGGCATCTAGAGGTTGCTTCTCGTAGCCTAAAATATTGTGGGCTGGGTCTTTGGTTGGCAGGATTCGCGCTTGCATTCGTCGCTCCTTTGTCATTTGTCAAGGGATTTAGGCTCCCCATCCCAGACTACTGCCAACTACTAACCCCCCCCGCAAAAAGTAACAATCCTTTTAACATTCCGCAATTGTGAGCCGGTCCCTGTATCCCCTGTCTGATTTTTCGATAGGTTCGTAGTTGGGCTTCAGCCCTCTGTCTTAGGTTCATAGTTGGGCTTCAGCCCTCCTGAAGAGGTTTTCACATCAACCGCCAAGGATTTAAACAAGTTCGTAGTTGGGCTTCAGCCCTCCTTAAGAAGTGATCTTTTTTTGGGCTAAAGCCCAACTACAAACCTTTTTTAGAGGCTCTAAACAAGTTCGTAGTTGAGCTTCAGCCCTCTGGTGAGAAAATCACCTTTTTTTGGGCTAAAGCCCAACTACAAACCTTTTTTGGGAGCTAACCGAGCAACATCAACCGCCAAGGCTCTAAACAAACGTACCAAGGAAAAGGACGCTCTTTGAGTTCTCCTGTCCCATTGAGAGATTTAACGATTTCGGCTTGCAAGTGATAATCATTAATATGATTTGGTGGCTCGTGCAGTTTCAGGTAAAGAGTAATGCGGTGGGGGGTTTCGCTGGTTTGCGCCAACCAACAAGGAAAGGTATTTTCTGGTTGGGGTTGAGCAGGCAATTGAATTTGATAGGCGCGAATGCCCACAGATGTGATATCATCGGGGATAGCTGCCATAACCGTGAGGGTACATTGCCAGTCGATCGCCTCCACCTTCTGGCTATCCACCCGGCGAGCCCGGGAAATATTTTTGCAACCCGTCAGCCGCGCCACCGCCACATTAGGCGGACGCTCCAAAATCTTGGTTTTGTCACCGAAAGCCACCATTTTTCCTTCATCCAGTACCAGAATCTGGTCTCCCAGCCGGTATGCTTCTTCAATATTATGAGTCACAAATAAAGTGACGCCAGAGTAATTTACCAGGATATCTCGCACCTGTTTTTCCACTAGATGACGCAGATGAGTATCCAGAGCCGAAAATGGTTCATCTAATAGTAAAATTTCTGGCTCAATTGCCAAGGCTCTCGCCAAAGCCACGCGCTGCTGCTGCCCGCCAGAAAGCTGGTGAGGATAGCGGCTTTCTAATCCATGTAATTGCATTTGGGCAATTTTTTCTGCCACCCGATCGGCTCTGTCGTCTCGAGATAATTTTTGCAGGCCAAAAGCGATATTTTGCCAAACTGTATAGTGAGGAAATAAGGCATAATTTTGCCAAACAAAGCCAATGCGGCGCCGATGAGCTGGTAAATTAATTTTTGCTGCTGAGTCAAAAATTACTCTATGATTAATAACTATTCTGCCTTGATGGGGGTTTTCCAATCCGGCGATACAGCGCAATAGTAGGCTTTTACCCGCTCCAGAAGCTCCCAAGACGCTCAGGGTTTGACTGCTGATGGTGAAATGAGTTTCTAGGGCAAAGTTGCCTTTTGGTTGGTAAATATCAACGGCCAGTTCCCCAGAGGCTGGGGAGAGGGGGTGACGGGGGGACGGGGTGACGAGGTGACGGGGGGACGGGGTGACGGTCCCCTGGTCCCCCCGTCTCCCCTTTAAAAGGGGGGGGGAATTCAGGGCGAAAATGGCGCCAGTAGAAATCGCCACAATGATGATGACCCAAAATAAGGCTGCCTCCATGTCGCCGCTTTCAGCGGCAAAAAAGATGGCGATCGGGATGGTTTGGGTTTGACCGGGAATATTGCCTGCCAGCATAACCGTGGCGCCAAATTCCCCCAAAGCTCTAGCAAAACTTAAAATCGTGCCGCTGAGGATTCCGGGCCATGCTAAAGGGAGTAAGATTTGCCAGAATACCCGCCATTCTGAGGCGCCAAGGGTGCGGGCAGCATTGATAATATTGGGGTCAATTTGGGTAAAAGCGGCGAGTCCGGTTTTGTACATAAAGGGAAATGCCACCACGATCGCGGTGATGACCGTGGCGGACCAGGAAAAAATAATCCTGATGCCCACAGCTTGGAGCATTTGCCCCAGGGGACTGTTTCTACCGAATAAAAGGAGTAAAAAAAAGCCCGTCACGACGGGGGGTAAAACGACGGGAAGGGTAATGAGGCTGTCGATGAGGGTTTTGCCTTTGCCTTGATAGCCATACATCCATCTAGCGGTAGCGAGTCCGAGGCAAAAGACGATCGCGGTGGCGGTAGTGGCGGTGTGGAGGGAGAGCCACAGGGGACTAAGGTCTGGCATGGGCTGGTATTCTGAGATTTTGGGAGATATGAAGGGGAACCGCTGAGGACGGACCAGGGGTGATTTTGGTAAATCCGTATTTGGCGAAAATGGCGGTAGCGCGATCGCTCTGCGCCAAAAATTCCACAAACTCCTTTGCCGCCGCCGCGTTTTTGCCCCCTTTAATCACCGCTGCTGGATAAATCACCGGCGCATGGGACCCCACCGGCGCCAGCGCCACCACCTTCACTTGATCCGAGAGTTTGGCATCAGTGCCATAGACTATCCCCACATCCACATTACCGGTTTCCACATAGGTCAGCACCTGACGCACGTCCTTGGCGAAGACCAATTTCGGCTGCAGTTGCTCCCAAATCCCCAGAAATGATAGGACCTGTTTAGCGTATTCTCCAGCGGGGACACTTTCCGGCGCGCCTACCCCTATCTGCTTCACCTGATCAGAGGCTAAGTCTCGGAAATCATCAATTGTCGTAGTCGCATTCACCGGGGCCACCGCCACCACCTGATTTTCCAGCAAATTTGTCCTCGCTCCCACTTCTACCAGTCCTTTCGACTCTAAAGCATCTATCTGCTTACTGGCAGCAGAGATAAACAGGTCCACCGGCGCCCCCTGTTCGATTTGCTGTTGCAAGGTGCCGGAACTGCCAAACGTGTAAGTTATCATCACATTTGGCTGTTCTTCCTTATAAGCCGAGCTGGCTTCTGTCATCGCCTCTTTGAGGCTCACCGCTACAGCGACAGTTAAATTCTTGGCTACGGCATCCTTGGTCTCTACTGGGGAGTTTTGACCGCAGGCGCTCAACCAGAACAACGCCAAGACTGTCCCGCAGGCAGCAGCCATTTTTTTCATATTTTCTTCCATTTATTCTGGTACAGGCAGGTTTTATCATAGCATCATGTTAGAAAACCCGTCTCTTTAAGTTTGATGGTAATAGGGGTACGGAATAATCATGGTTTGTCGTCACACCGAGATATTGATCCGCGCCACGACCCGTCCCGTGACCCTACCTATTAACGGTGAATTTACCTGCATCTTGACCGCCGAAAAACTGCTTAACCCGCTCGTGCCATAGGATTGTCCCTCGGATGTTAACTATTAGAAATGTCATCATCTATTGACATAGTTAAGAAAGTTAAAATTCTCCATCGAACTGGGGGCGATAAAGGGGTCAGGTAGGCCACAAAACCAGCAAATTTATCAACCCCAAAATGGCTACAATTACCAATGGGCAAGGACAGCAGCTTGGTGACAGGAGTAAAAATACTTATTGTAATTATTTTTAACATTCAAAACCAGAAAAGTCATGTAATATATTCAGTATCAAAGAACACCAAGCTAAATCAACGGACAAGAGGTCAGGCAACAAGAGCCGCATTACCCTACACAGTTGTGGGTTGAGCTTCATCATCTGAGGCGACGGTCTTCGCTGACGGGGTTTTTACATAAGGCTTCTATGGATGGTGAGTCCCAAGAAGCCACATCGCAACAAAAAACTGAATAGGTTTCCGCCGTGCGTGGGGAAGCAGCAAAAATGGCTGCGATATCTGGAAAAAAGTGAGATTGAAGTAAAATTGCCCCGCCAAGCGGAAAATACAGATTGAACGACATCGCTAACAGCAAAAATCAACCAGCACCGGAGGAATTATGGAAACGATAGGAGCAGTGAATCGGAATAACAGCTACACCGAAATCTCCTTATCCAAACCTGTAGAAAAAACTTTGAATAACTTGGAATCACTTGTGTCTCAGAATGTAGAACTTGGGGCAGATAAATGGAAGGGCAGCAGGACTTACGGCTTAGAAGACTTGGGGATGAAAAATCTCCGTCAAGTTTATCGGAACTTGTCTGCAGCCAAGCTAATCGAACACTCGCTAGCCCGGAACGAAGGCACCCTGGCAGACAACGGCGCTCTATGTATTAACACCGGCAAATATACCGGGCGTTCCCCAAACGACAAATTTATCGTGGATGAACCATCAAGCCATGATGAAGTCCACTGGAATAAAACTAACGTCCCGATTTCTGAAGCGAATTTTGACCTGCTGTACCGCCGGGTATTATCCTATGTCCAAGGCCGCGATCTCTACATCTTCGATGGCTTTGTGGGCTGTGACACTAAATATCGCCTCGGCGTGCGCATCGTGACGGAAATGGCTTGCCAAAGCCTGTTTGCTCACCAGCTTTTCTTGCGCCCCACAGAAGCAGAACTGGAAAATCATTTGGCTGATTTCACGGTGATTGCGGTGCCCGGTTTGCATGGCGACCCGGCGATCGATGATGGCATCCACTCGGAAGCATTTATCGTGGTTCACTTTGCGAAAAAATTGGTAATTATCGGTGGATCTAAGTATTCCGGGGAAATCAAAAAATCCGTGTTCTCCCTGATGAACTATTTTATGACCAAGCGGAATGTGCTACCGATGCACTGCTCGGCGAATATGGACGCCCAAGGGCATACGGCGCTATTCTTCGGCTTGTCTGGCACGGGGAAAACTACGGTTTCGGCTGACCCCGATCGCTTCCTCATCGGCGATGACGAACACGGCTGGTCTCCCGAAGGTATCTTCAACTTTGAAGGTGGTTGCTACGCGAAAACGATTCGCCTATCTAAAGAAAACGAGCCCCAAATTTGGGAAGCAATTCGCTTTGGCTCGATGATGGAAAATGTGGTCCTCGACCCGAAAACCCGCACCCCAGATTATGATGATGGCCACTTGACGGAAAATACCCGGGTTGCCTATCCGATCGAGTACATCCCCAATGCGGTAATTCCCAGTGTGGGCAACCACCCGGATGCAGTAATCTTCCTCAGTGCGGATGCTTTTGGGGTGCTACCTCCGATTTCCAAGCTGACGAATCGTCAGGCGATGTATTACTTCATGTCTGGTTACACCAGCAAACTGGCAGGCACAGAACGGGGGATTACTGAACCCCAAGCCGCTTTCTCCGCTTGCTTCGGCAAACCATTCCTGCCTTTGTCGGCTCTGGTATATGCAGAAATGTTGGGCGAACGTCTGCGGCAGCATCAGCGCAATGCCAGTGTGTATTTGGTGAATACTGGCTGGTCTGGTGGTCCTTATGGTGTGGGCAGCCGGATTAAGATTAAGCACACCCGCGCTCTGATTGCAGCGGCTCTGAATGGGGAACTCGATCGTGTCACCTTCCATCCCCACCCCGTTTTCAAGATTTTGGTGCCCGATACTGTCTCCGGAGTCCCCACGGAAATTCTCGACCCCCGCAATACCTGGAGCGATCCTGAAGCCTACGACATCCAAGCCAAGAAACTAGCACGCTTGTTCGTGGAAAACTTCAAACGGTTTAAGACCGCTCCTGCGGAAATCGTCGCCGCCGGTCCTAGCGTCGAACTATAGAGCGATCGGCTTCCGCCTTGCGCCAGTAGGGGTTTGGCCACCAAAACCCTACTGTTGAGGGGCAATTAATCATTGCCCCTACCAGGAGACAACGTAAGTCCCAAAGTCAAAGGTGTTAAACTTTCCTAAAGCAACAATAAATCACCGGAAAGTGGTCAATCCTAGACACAGCTTGACTTTGGGCACCTATCACCCACACAAGTTTCACTAAGTGGCAATTGTATTGTTACAAAAGTTGCCCAAAAAAGAACTTTGCACATGGCTACCTTAAAAATTGGCATCAACGGATTTGGACGCATCGGACGCCTAGTGTTCCGAGCCGGTCTCAACAATCCAGACATTGAATTTGTCGGCATCAACGACCTCGTACCCCCCGACAACCTCGCCTACCTCCTCAAATACGACTCCACCCAAGGCAAATTCGCCGGTGAAGTCATCGCCAAAGACGACGGCATCGTAGTTAACGGCAGATTCATTCCCTGCGTATCCGTGCGGAACCCCGCCGAACTCCCTTGGGGTAGCTCCGGCGCCCACTACGTGGTAGAATCCACCGGCTTGTTTACCAACTATGACGGCGCCGCCAACCACATTAAAGCAGGCGCCAAACGGGTCGTCATCTCCGCACCCACCAAAGACCCGGATAAAGTACCCACATTCCTGGTTGGCGTCAACCACGACAAATTCAACCCCGCTACTGATGATGTAGTTTCTAACGCGAGCTGCACCACCAACTGTTTAGCACCAGTGGCGAAAGTCATCGATGATAACTTCGGTCTCACCGAAGGTCTGATGACCACAGTTCACGCCATGACCGCCACCCAACCCACGGTAGATGGACCGAGTAAGAAAGACTGGCGCGGTGGTAGAGGCGCCACCCAAAACGTGATTCCCGCTTCCACTGGCGCCGCCAAAGCTGTGGCCCTGGTATTGCCCCAACTCAAGGGCAAGCTCACCGGGATGGCGTTCCGGGTGCCAACTCCCGATGTGTCTGTGGTTGACCTGACTTTCCGCACCGCCAAAGCCACCAGCTATAAGGAAATCTGCGCGGCGATGAAAGCCGCCTCGGAAACTTCCCTAAAAGGGATTTTGGGTTATACCGAGGAGGAGGTAGTTTCCTCTGACTTTATTGGCGATGCTCGGTCTAGTATCTTTGATGCTGGTGCCGGGATGGAACTCAACTCTAATTTCTTTAAAGTTGTCTCTTGGTACGATAACGAGTGGGGTTATTCCTGCCGGGTGATTGATTTGATGCTCTCGATGGCCAAGAAAGAAGGGATTTTGTAACAATTGACAATTGATAATTGACAATTGATAATTGATAATAGACGATTGATAATTTTTAATTATTAATCGTCTATTATCAATTATTAATGTCATTATGCTGTTTAAACATGATGCTTAAACAATTAGTCCTCAAAGGCTTCAAATCGATTAAGGCAACAGAATTTGAGTTGGGCTCATTAAATATCTTGATTGGAGCTAACGGAGCCGGTAAGAGCAATCTCGTTTCCTTTTTCAAGATGCTTAATGAAATGATGGCCGGACGTTTGCAGCAGTACATCGGCACATCGGGACGGGCCCAATCTCTCTTACACTTTGGGGCTAAGATAACACCGCAAATAGAGGCGCGATTAGAATTCGAGGTAGAGAATGGAACAGATATCTATGACCTGCGTTTGTTCCATGCTGCTGGGGATACGCTAATTTTTGCTGAAGAAAAATTGAGTTTCTTACAAACCGGTTACTTGTCGCCGAGAATAGATGACTTGGGGGCAGGACATCAGGAAACAAAAATTAGAGAAAAAGCCGATGCAGGTTTGGCCACAGCAAGTACCCTCAGATACTTACTAAATCGTTGCCGCGTTTATCACTTTCACGATACATCTTCTACGGCGGGGGTGCGTCAATCCTGTTACGTAGGTGACAATCGATGGCTGATGCCAGATGCAGGAAATTTAGCGGCATTACTGCTGAGGTTTCGCGAGGAAAACAGTTCCGCCTATCACCGCATTGTACGCAACATCCGGTTGATTGCACCGTTTTTTGATGACTTTGACCTGGAGCCAGATAGAGCTAATCGTGTCATTCTGAACTGGCGGGAAAAGGGATCCGATCGGGTGTTCGGTCCGCACCAATTTTCCGATGGGACTTTGCGAGCCATCTGTCTCACCACTTTGCTTTTGCAGCCGTCAGATGAATTGCCAAAACTGATTGTGGTGGATGAACCAGAACTGGGGCTTCATCCTTATGCTCTTAATGTGGTAGCGGCGTTGTTTGGCAAAGCGGCGGAGCATACACAAATTCTCATCAGTACCCAATCGAGTCCTTTCTTAGATAACTTTAATCCCGAAGATGTAATTACGGTAAATCGAGAGGGTCAGGAGTCGCAATTTCACCGGTTAAATGCCACAGAATTAGAAGATTGGCTGCAAGAATATAGCTTGGGAGAAATCTGGGAGAAAAATATCCTGGGGGGAGGACCACACTAATGGTACGCCTCTATTTATTTGCCGAAGGGCAAACGGAGCAGACATTTGCTGACAACTTGCTTAAACCGCACTTGAGTCAATATGAAGTGTTACTGCACAACCCTATCCTCATCGCTCATGCCAGAAAAAAGGGGAAAGTGCATCGGGGCGGCGGGCGCAATTATTTGGCGATGAAAAACGATATCCAGCGGTTGCTCCGGCAAGAAAAAGCCGCAGACGTATTTTTTACCACTATGATTGATTTGTATGCTATTTCTGCTCAATTTCCAGGATTGTCTGAATCCGAGAAGCTGCGCCAAAATCCCACAGAGCGGGTGGAATTTTTAGAGCAATGCTTCGCTGAGGACATCGGTGATGCCCGATTCATACCATACATTCAATTACATGAATACGAGGCATATCTTTTTTGCGACCCCACTTGTTTTGAGTTCGTTTATGATAACTGTTCGAGGCAAATAGCCGCTCTCAAGAACATAGCAGCACAACATGATAACCCTGAGTTGATTAATGATGGACAGCATACAGCACCGAGTAAACGCATCATTGCCCAGTTTCCTGCTTATGAAACAGGAAAAACTGCTGATGGGTCACAATTGGGTGAACTAATTGGACTGGAAGTAATTAGGAGCAAGTGTCTCCACTTCAACGCATGGCTCTCCCGACTTGAATCATTAAGTGGGGGAGACACTGCTCCTTGATTAAGGTTAAAGGAATTCTTACAAGAGGCAATAGGTAAAGCACAAGGGACAAGTGACAAGTGACAAAAGACAAAAGTTAGTTCTGTTTATCCTAAGTTTTATTATACAAAGTGAGAAACAACGCCGAAGGATGTTTTGGTGACATTTCGGCTGATTTACAAGGCATTTTTCTGTTATATAGCAAATTTTATACAAAATATACTATGGTAACAAACTTGTCACAATAGTAGCAGTGAGGGTTCTTTTAGGATAAGTTAAGTAGATGGCAGTACAAACAGCGGCGATCGTCTCCGAGGAAGCCGCCGCCGGATGAGGCGCCTAAACTGGACTTAAGAGAAGGTAAATGAGCATTTATACTTCTGTTCTGGAAGACCTACTGCGGGCGGAGCCCAAGCTGCGGACCCAAGTATATTTCAAGTCTTCTTTGGTTGCCCTGTCCCATGCGATGGAAGATCAGGTACTGGCGGCTCCAGAAGGAGGGACGCTGGGGGATGAGGATATGCCGCTGGTAATTGCTTGTTTCCAAAAAGAGCGCTTTTATCGTCAGGAGGCGCACCGATACCGGCGAATTGGGGAGAAGAGCGACCAGGTATATGTGCTGGCGGCTCCGGAAACGGAATTTAAAAATAGCTCGGATGTCCTGGAAATGGTGGCGTTTAGCCCGGACGATGCTTTAGCTCGGGAGTGGCACTTGGTGGCGATCGGCTCTAACTACGCCATGTGTTTGGTGTGCCAAGAAAAAGAGGAGGAAAAACCCCTGCCAGAACATTTAGCGATGGATCAGGCACGGCGGTTTGAAGGGATTTGGACGTTTGAACGCCCGGTAGTAAACCGGGCAGCATCACTGCTATTAGACCAGATTATGGCATACCGGCCAGAGCTTACCGCTAAGGTGAAGCAGGGTAAGGCGATGCTGGCGGCGGGGCAGAAAAACCCCCTGGTGGCAGACCCGGCCCCATTTGCCGATCGCCTCGTCACCTACCTGCAAGCCTCCCAATATAAACTGATGAAAACCTACCGCTCCCTGGCAGACCAAGAGCGGCGGGAGCGCTTAGTCAACTCGATCGCATCAAGCCTGCGTCGCTCCTTAGAGCCAGTGGAAATCTTCCAAGTCGCCACCAGAGAACTGGGAATCGCTACCGGAGCCTGTCGCTGTTTGATTTACCGCTGCAAAGAAACCGACGAATCAGCCATTATTGAACATCAATATTTAGCGAACGGGATCAGCTCCCTGGCGGGGCAAACCTGGCCATTGAAAGATCATCCCCTATTTCAAGAAGTCTTGCACAGCCGTGAGTCCGCCTGGACTGGTGAAGCCGAAACCGACCCCAGGCTAAAAACTCCAGCCATGAAGCGGGCGATTACCCGGTGGCACATCGGCTCTTGGCTGCTCGTACCGGTAATGTATCAAACTCAGGTGGTGGGGATAGTGGAATTGCACCACTGCGGCGGTTGCCCCCGGGACTGGGTGGAAGAAGAAAGGCGAATGGTGGAGGCGATCGCCTCCCAAATTGGCGTTGCCCTGATCCAAGCCGAAGCCTACACCCACCTAGAAGAACTCAACCATCAACTCGAAGCCTTAGAACGCACCCGCAGCAACCTCATTGCCATCACCGGACACGAACTGCGCACCCCCCTATCCACGATCCAAATATGCCTAGAAAGCCTTGCCACTGACCCAGATATGCCAGCGGAATTGCGGCAAATCATGCTCAGTACGGCTCTCGCCGACGCCGATCGCCTGCGCAAACTGGTGCAAGACTTCCTCACCCTATCTCATCTGGAAAGTGGGCGAGTGCAGTGGCATCTAGAAACCCTTTCCCTCTTAGAATGCGTAGAGGTTGCCCTCAGCAGCATTCGGGCTCGCCAAGCATCAGCGGACCTGCCCCACCTGGAAATCCAAATGCCAGAAGATTTGCCCTTTGCCCGCGCCGATGGCGAGTGGTTGGTAGAGGTCCTATCGAAACTTCTGGACAACTCCTGCAAGTTTACCCCCCCCACAGGCACCATCACCATCACTGCCACTGCTCTAGATGATGGCAATATTGAAATCATTGTGGCTGATACCGGGCGCGGTATCCCATCCGATCGTCTGGAAACCGTATTCGATCGCTTCTACCAAGAAGAAGGGGCCCTCCGACGTACCACCGGCGGCACCGGTTTAGGTTTAGCCATCTGCCGCCAAATCGTCACTGGCTGGGGGGGGCGCATTTGGGCTACCTCCTCGGGCATCAACCAGGGCACTGGTTTTCACTTCACCATTCCCGCTGCCAAGGACAGCCAAAACCTAAGCCTGGAGCCGCCAGGGGCCAATCCTGCCAAAAAGCGCAGCCGCAACGCCAATAGTGGCAATACCACCCGCCAGAGCCGATCGCGCCAGATTCGGAAAAGCCCTTCTTGACGTTCATTAGATAAAGAACTGTAACATTTCCTCACAAACCACCCGAACCAGGGGTGAGCAAATGATACGATTCCATAAAAATTACTCAACAAAAAGAGAGATAAATTTATGGCAGATACCCTGACTGGAAAACCACCAAAGTTTGGCGGCGGCACCGGCGGCATGCTGACCAAAGCCCAAGTGGAAGAAAAATACGCCATCACCTGGACCAGCAAAAAGGAGCAGGTGTTTGAAATGCCCACCGGGGGCGCTGCCATTATGAACGAAGGGGAAAACCTCCTGTACCTGGCACGCAAAGAACACTGCCTAGCTCTGGGCACCCAGTTGCGGACCAAGTTCAAGCCCAAAATCGAAGACTACAAAATCTACCGCATTTATCCCAACGGTGAGATGGAGTACCTGCATCCCAAGGATGGCGTCTTCCCCGAGAAGGTGAACGAAGGTCGCGAAGCCGTGGGCAAAATCGACCACAGCATCGGCAAAAACACCGAACCCTCCAAAATCAAGTTCACCACCAAAAAGCCTTACGATGCCTAAGTGGTGTCACAAGGCAGCTTGTCGTTAGTCCGACATGGTTTGTAGTTGGGTTTGGGTCTTCGGTGGGCTAAAGCCCAACTACGAACCTAATGACGACCACAATTGTTTGTAGTTGGGCTTCAGCCCTCTTTTGGGCTAAAGCCCAACTAAGAACCTAATAACGACCAAAATTGTTTGTAGTTGGGTTGCAGCCGGATGGTGGGCTAAAGCCCAACTACGAACCTAATCACTTGAACCTTTTATGATTTTTCCCGATTTCCCTCAATTTTGCGATTTGGCCGAGCAGGGCAATTTCGTGCCGGTGTATCAGGAATGGGTAGCAGATTTGGATACGCCGGTTTCCGCATGGTACAAGGTTTGCGCCGGACACCCTTACAGTTTCTTGCTCGAATCCGTGGAAGGGGGGGAGAAAATCGGGCGTTACAGCCTCCTCGGATGTGACCCTTTATGGATTTTGGAGACTCGGGGCAACCGCACCACGAAGACCGATCGCTCTCAACAAGTGGAAGTGTTTGAGGGAGACCCATTTGAGATTCTCAGCCGCTGCTTAGCGTCCATAAAACCTGTACATTTACCCGAACTGCCTTCAGGGTTGGGCGGATTGTTCGGTTTCTGGGGTTATGAATTAATCCGCTGGATTGAACCCCGAGTGCCAGTCAATGAGTTTCAAGCGGGAGAACTGGCCGACGGGTTGTGGATGCAGGCAGATAGTTTGCTGATTTTTGACCAGGTGAAACGAAAGATTTGGGCGATCGCCTACGCCGACTTGCGCGACCCCAATGTAAACCTGGAGGCAGCATATGCCACAGCCACCGCTCGCGTCAGCGATTTAGTGACCAAGCTGCGCCAACCCCTGGAATCCAACCTGGCTTTGGCTTGGACCCCCCCCACCACCCCAGCCACAGATGCCCAATTTACCAGCAACACTGGCGAAGAGCGCTACTGCCAAAATGTCCTGAAAGCCAAAGAATATATCAAAGCTGGGGATATTTTCCAGGTGGTTCTTTCCCAACGGCTGACCACGGAATACACAGGGGACCCTTTCAGCCTCTACCGCTCCCTGCGCTCCATCAACCCTTCTCCCTACATGGCTTATTTCCACTTCCTCGACTGGCAAATTATCGGCTCCAGTCCAGAAGTGATGGTAAAAGCGGAAAAAACCGCCGATGGCGGCAGACTCGCCACCGTCCGCCCGATCGCGGGCACCAGACATCGGGGCAAAACCGCCGCCGAAGATGCCGCCTTGGCCGCAGATTTGCTCGCGGACCCGAAAGAACTGGCAGAACACGTGATGTTGGTTGACTTGGGCCGCAATGATTTGGGTCGGGTTTGCATCAAAGGCACGGTGAAGGTAGATGATTTGATGACGATCGAGCGTTACTCCCACGTCATGCACATCGTCAGCAACGTAGTGGGACAGCTCCCCGAAGATAAAACCGCCTGGGACTTGCTCAAAGCCTGTTTCCCCGCCGGAACTGTCAGCGGCGCTCCTAAAATTCGGGCAATGGAAATCATCCACGAATTAGAAGCCGATCGCCGTGGCCCCTATTCCGGCGCTTATGGTTACTATGACTTTGAGGGACAGCTCAACACCGCGATCGCCATCCGCACCATGATTGTCCGCAGTCAAGGGAACGGCAAACACACCGTCTCCGTTCAAGCCGGAGCCGGATTAGTCGCCGACTCTGACCCCCAGAAAGAATACCAAGAAACCCTCAACAAAGCCAGAGGCTTACTCGAAGCCATCCGCTCCCTCACTTAGGAGCAATTCATCCCCCTGTCCTTCTACCTCTATAGAAACCGGGTTTCTCAAACAAGGTGCCTCGTATTGAGATGAGAAGCCTTGGCAGAAACCCGGTTTCTTCTACACGGGACAAATCACAAAGGACAAAGGACTAAGGACTAAGGACAAAGGACTAAGGACAAACGACAATGGATAAACTCACATACTATATCGTCGATGTATTTGCCATAGAAGAAAAATACACCGGTAATCAGCTTGCTGTGTTCACCAAAGGCGCCGAAAACCTATCAGACAGGCAGATGCAGCGTATCGCCAAAGAAATCAACTATTCTGAAACCACCTTTGTTATCTCAAGTGAGATAACAAATGGCGGCTATGATGTGCGCATCTTCACCCCAGCGCAAGAAATCCCCTTCGCCGGACATCCCACCCTCGGCACCGCCTTTATTATTCAAAGTGAGATAATCAGGCAACCCGTCACCAGCATCACCTTAAACCTCAAAGTGGGGCAAATTCCCGTCAATATAGAAACTCAAAACAGCGCTACTATCTGGTGGATGCAGCAAAAACCCCCCACCTTCCATCAGACATTATCCCCAGACGCGATCGCCCCCGTCCTCAACCTAGAAACCGCCGATATCGATACCCGTTTCCCCATTCAAGAAGTATCCACCGGCATCCCCTTTATCATCGTCCCCTTAAAAACCCTCGCCGACCTCAAACGCGCCAAAATTAATCGAGAAAAATACTTTGACCTCATCCGCACCACCGACGCCAAATGTATCCTCATCTTCTCCCCCGAACCATACCATCCTGATAGCCACATCAGCGTCCGCATGTTCGCCGACTATTTAGGAGTACCCGAAGACCCCGCCACCGGGAGCGCCAACGGGTGTTTAGCCGGTTATCTAGTCCAACATAAATATTTCGGCACTGACAACATTAACCTGCGCGCCGACCAAGGATATGAAATAGGCAGGCCCTCATTACTCCTCCTCAAAGCCGAAGACCAAGTATCGGAAATATCCGTATTTATCGGCGGCAAAGTCACTCTAGTTGCCCAAGGAGAATTTGTTTAAATATCATTTGTCCTTTGTCCTTTGTCATTGGCAAATTTAGCAATAAATTTTATGATAATTGATGAAAACCTGAAAAACAATCTGCAATCCCACCTATTCCAAATCGTCCGCGAAAGAGACCCATACTTAGCCACTGGCGGCTACTTCTACGTCCGCGAATACATCCGCTCAGAATTGCAAAAGTGGGGTATCGTCGAAACCCATAAATTTTTAGACAACGGCAAAACCCATCAAAACCTCATCCTCAACCTCCCTGGGGATGATTCCTCCCGTCCCCCAATCTTAATCGGCGCTCACTACGACACCGTACCCGGATCCCCCGGCGCCGACGACAATGGCACCGGCATCGTCGTACTATTAGAATTAGCCAGAATCTTCGCCACTTCCCCCGCCAAATATCCCCTCCGCCTCGTAGCATTCGACCTAGAAGAATACGGCTTACTAGGCAGCACAGCCTACGCCAAACACTTACACGCCAACCAAGAGCCCCTGCGGTTAATGATATCCCTAGAAATGCTCGGATATCGGGACTCTACCCCCAACTCCCAAAGCTATCCCATCGGACTACAATACTTCTATCCCAACACCGGCGATTTTATCGCCTTAATCGGCAACTTAAGCAACCTGATTGACTTAAAGAAAATTAGCCACAGCATCAAAACTACTGCCAATATCCCCTCCGAAATCCTCCCAGTCCCCATGCGAGGTTTTATCGTTCCCGACACCCGCCGCAGCGACCACGCCCCATTTTGGGATCAAGGTTATGCCGCCATAATGATAACCGATACCGCCAATATGCGCAATCCCCACTATCACCAGCCCACCGATACCATAGACACCCTCGATTTAGACTTTCTCACCGGCGTTTGTCAAGGATTAGCCGCCGCCATTCACAATTTATAGTATTAGTCATTAGTCCCTTGTCCCTTGTCCCTTGTCCCTTGTCATTTCTCCCCTCTCCCCTTGTGGGAGCCTTGTGGGAGAGGGGCAGGCGGTGAGGGCAACCAAGGACAAATGACAAAGGACTAATCACAAATGCTATAATATCAAGCACATCAACCAGAGGGAATAAATAGCTATGGTAACTGCTACCATCCCAGAAACCATCTCTCTCGCAGACTTTCTCGCCCACCCCGCCGAACACATGGAATGGGTGGATGGACAATTGGTGGAGACTAAAGGCATGACCGTAAAGCATAGTGTGATTCAGTCAAAGTTAAGCAGCTTGTGGAGAAATTACATCAGCCAATCCCCACAAAGTGGAGAAGTCGCGGTAGAATTGCCCTGCCGGACAAAAAAACAGGGGCGGCGTCCCGATGTCTCCTATCTCACCCCAGAATTAGTCACCCAGTTTGGCAATGCCACCTCATTACCTCAAAGTCCACCCTTAATCGCCGAAATTGCCTCTCCTGATGATGCGGGGGATGAATTATTACTGAAAGCGCAAGAATATCTAGATTCCGGTTGTCAGGAAGTGTGGCTGGTATTTCCCGAAGCCAGACGGGTTCTGGTGATGACGGCTAACCAAACATTCGGATTTAATCCCGGTGAAACCGTGACAACTAAATTGCTATTACCGGGATTTGCTGTAGCACTCGATGAGTTGTTTGGTTAAATTTTGTCCTTGGTCATTTGTCCTTGGTCCTTAGTCCTTGGTCTATAGAAACCAGTTTTCTGAAACCAGATGGCTTAGACTTCAACAGAGACTCTCAGCAAGAAACCCGGTTTCTGTGGGTCATTTATCAAATCAAAAATGCTATAATACATAATCAATCATCCATCATCCATATGGAAAATCAAATCTTGTTTCAGGCTCCCTTAATCCCCATCACCCATCAATCAGGGCAAACTAATACTCACCCAGAAACCACCGCCACCCTCACCGCTAACACCCTCACTTGGGTAAAAAATGGCATCAACCAGGTACTATCACTAGATGATGTGGTTGGGGCATCAGATTTGGGTGAAACCGTAGGGATAAATCACAACATTAATCACCCGTATTGGTTTGTGATCCACGCTTATCCTGTGGGTGAAAAAAGATGGGGTTTCTTTTTCCGTCAGCGCACCAGAGTATTGCAAGAATACCACTTTGCCTGCACGGATCAAACAGCGGTGCAAACTTGGATAACAGCCATTAGAAATACCCTTCAAGGTCTGCCACCTAATGCCCCGCCTCAGCCACCCCGGCGTCTGGGAGTGATTCTCAATCCAGCTAGTGGCAAAAAAAAGGCTCGGGAAATTTTTAACCAAGTTCGTCCTTTACTGGTACAAAGCCATTGTCAATTGACTATTACTGAAACTACTGGCAGAAATGATGGCGACTTAGGGGATCGCGGCTTAGATATTGCTGCCATAGATGCTCTGGTAGTTGTAGGCGGAGATGGCACTATTCACGAAGTAATCAACCGCTTGGCGAATGATGCAGATAAACTCGCTATCCAAAAAATTCCTTTGGGTGTGATTCCAGGGGGAACTGGTAATGGTTTATGTCAGAGCTTATTGGCGATATCGGGAGAATCATACAGCCCTATCAATGCGGCTTTTTTAATTGCTAAAGGACGGGTTAAAGCTCTGGATATTGGTCTTGTTGAAGAAGCTAATCGGCGTTATTACAGTTTTTTGGCATTATCGTGGGGTTTGGTGAGTGATGTTGATATAGAATCAGATGTCCTCCGGTTTTTGGGGGCGCTGAAGAATGATGTATATGCTTTAATTAGACTTATTTTTTTACGGATTTATCCGGGAAAATTATCGTTTGTTCTCCACGATAGTGACGAACCAGATAAGTGGCAGATGATCGAAGGGGATTTTATTCTGTTTTGGGCGATGAATGTGCCTTGGGCAACTTACAATCTGCAACCTGCGCCTAAAGCCTGTTTGGATGATGGGGCGATCGACTTGATTATCATCCGGCGTGGTTCATCTAAATTGCAATTACTTCAAGCATTTTGGCAAGCCGCAGATGGCAGTCATCTATCTTTGCCCAATGTAGAATATTATAAAGTCCAGCGGTTTCGTTTAGAGCCCCTAAATAATCAGGGAATTTTAGCTGTCGATGGGGAAAGAGTTGATTGCCAACCTATCGAGTTTGTGATGTCCAGGGGAATCGCCCGGGTTTTCTGTTAGGAAATTAGGGACACGCGCTGCCGTGTTCCTAGGGCAGAAAATCTTATGTTATACTAAGGGCGCCAAACCAGAGAAGAGATAAAATTATGCCAGAGGCTTGGACGGAGGATCTATTAGCAAATAACGATGCGAAGGCGACGCCTGAGAGCGATCGATCGGCTGAACCGGATACTACTCCCACGAGACCCCGATCGTTTATCGAAAAAAAGATTAAAATTGTCACTCTGCAACTGGCCCGATTTTTGTCCAGGTGGTCCTGGATTACACCCAATAGGATAACAGTGGTTTCCGCATCTTTGGGCGGACCAGTGGCGGCTTGGCAAATATACCAGGGAAATTATCTGGTAGCAGTAGCGGCTATTGCCATTAGTGGTATTCTCGATGATATTGATGGCGACTTGGCGAGGACAACCGGGATGGTGTCGCCGTCAGGAGCGATTTTAGATAGTGTTCTGGACAGGTATGTGGACTTTTTTGTAATTTCCGCTCTGATATTGATGGCGCCAGAGCAGCATTTAATTCCCGGTTTGCTGGCACTTTTGGGGGCGAGTTTAGTTCCTTATATCCGCGCCAGAACCGAGGCGGAAGGTAAAAAGAGCGTCGCCACTATAGGAGACCGGACTACCCGCTTGATTCTGCTGGTAATCGGTATCCTGACTCAACAATTTTTTGCCCTCCTCATTATTTTAGCAGCAATTTCTCATCTGGCAGCGCTCCACCGGTTGATTTTTGCTTTAATGCCCGATCGACAAGATTAAATGGTAATTTGTCCCTTGTCCTTTGTCATTTGTCCTTTGTCCCTTGTCAAAGAAACCGGGACCAGGCGGCAATACACCCTGCATCATCGCCGAGATTTGGTGTTTGTTACCCGGTTTCTGTCGGACAAATGACCAAGGACAAAGGACAAAGGACAAAAGACAAATGACCAATGATTTTTGACCAGTGACAAATTATGCGGACTTTTCTCATTGTCTGGTTCGGACAACTTGTATCCCACATTGGTTCCGGTCTTTCCAGTTTTGCCTTGGGGGTGTGGGTATATGAGGAAACCCAGTCCGTCACAGATTTTGCCCTGATTTCTCTGTGCATTTACCTGCCACATATTATTACTTCGCCCGTGGCGGGGGCGATCGTCGATCGGTGGAACCGTCGCTATGCGATGATTCTTAGTGACGCCGCCTCCGGTATTGGCACTGTGGCAATTTGGATACTTCTGTATTTCGACAAGCTGGAAATCTGGCACATTTATATAGCCGTTGCTATCAACTCATTTTTTAATAGCTTTCAGTGGCCAGCCTACAGTTCAGCCACGACGACGCTCGTACCGAAAAAAGACTTAGGGAAAGCCAATGGATTACTCCAAAGCGCTAGAGCTGCTGCCAAAATTATTGCGCCCACAATGGCAGGATTTTTGGTAAAAGAGATTCAGATTGAAGGAGTAATGTTCATTGATTTTATGACGTTTTTATGCGCTTTAGGTACATTGTTATGTGTCCGGTTTCCCAAACCAGAAGTTACCGATAAAACTCCGCCAAAACTGGAAGAGCTGTTCCAAGATACTGTTTATGCTTGGAAATATATTACGATTCGTCCGGGTTTGTTTTGGCTGCTAATTTTTTTGGCTGTAACATACTTTAACTTGGGCGTTCTCCAAGTAGTGTTTTGGCCAATGATGTTGAGTTTTGCCGATAGCAAAGCTCTGGGGATGGTGCTATCGATCGGGGGTTGTGGGTGGCTGTTGGGCAGCGTGATGATGAGCGCGTGGGGCGGTCCCAAACGGCGGGTTTACGGCATCTACCTGCCCGTGATTATGCAGGGCATCTGCTTACTTTTCGGTGGGGTCAGGACTTCTGTCCCTCTAGTCGCAATTGGAGTTTTCGGTTATCTATTTGCCTACCCTATTGCCATAAGTTGTAACCGTGCGATCTGGCAGACCAAAATTCCCCTAGAATTGCAAGGAAGAGTATTTGCTCTAGACTTTACCATAGAAAAAGCTGTATCCGTCTTGGCCTATGTGATCAGCGGGCCGTTGGTGGACACCTTTTTGGATCCCATCCTGGCACCCGGTGGCTTGTTGGCAACGACGATCGTGGGGGATATCCTCGGCGTGGGTAAAGGACGCGGGATTGGGTTGCTCTTCGTTTCTCTGGGTATTATTACGATTATGGGCACCTTTTTCGCCTACCGCTATCCCCGTGTGCGGCGGGTGGAAAAAGAATTACCCGATGCCATTTGAAGCTAGGGGACGGACGGGGTGACGGGGTGACGGGGAGCAGGGGAGCAGGGGAGCAGGGGAGCAGGGGAGCAGGGGAGCAGGGGAGCAGGGGGAGTGTGGGGAGTGTGGGGAGTAATCTTCCCCCTCTTCCCCCTCTTCCCCCTCTTCCCCTGCCCCCCTGCCCCCCGTCCCCTAGTCACCCCATCCCCCATCACCCCGTCATCCCTGCTCAAATAACCCCCATGAGGCTATGAGGGGAGGAGGATTACCCAGTTACCCCAATCTCGCGTAATAATACAATTGATATTTGTAAATTTTCTTTTTTTCCTGTTACCCCCTGGCATAGGCAATGGAGTTCGATCGGCAATGGCAAAAATTTTAGTTATTGATGACGATATAACAATTCAATTAGTGCTACAACATTTACTCCAGGAAGAGGGGCACGAAGTGGTAATAGCCCGAGAGGGTAAAGATGGTATCCGCAAAGCCAGGGAATGGCATCCCGATGGCATTATCTGTGATTGGATGATGCCATCACTCGACGGATTGGAAGTATGCCGCCAAGTGAAAGCGATACCAGATTTAGCCACGACTTTCTTTATCCTACTGACCGCGAGAGAGGAAGTGGACGATTTGGTGAAAGGTCTGGACGCAGGGGCAGATGAATTCCTCTCCAAACTAGTGGAGGCGGAGAAATTGCTGGCGCGGATGCGGGCGGGGTTACGATCGCGCACCCTGACCCAGCAGCTCTCGCAAAAATCAGCCCTCCTGGCAGCCCTGGTGGAAGTACAAGGCTGTTTGCTGGCGGATAACAGCACTAATGGCTGTTACGCCCAAGTAATCTCCACTCTGGGACGCGCCCTTGACGCCAGTCATGCCTACTTTTGGGAAGCCTCCCCAGACAGCCCGAACCTAAATCGAATGCGGGTAGATTGGTTTCCTAAGCAGTACCGCCACAACGCCCGTTTAGGAGTGCAGTCTCCCCATTCATCCTACCCGCCCGCTTCGTGGTTGCAACTGCTAGCCAAAGGGCAAGTTATTCACACCACCGCCGCCAACCTGCCTGCATCAGAGCGGCAAATTTTAGAGGATCTGGATATCCAGACGTTGGTGCTTTTCCCCGTGACCGTCAACGGCAAATATTGCGGATTTATTGGCTGTGAAAACCACAGTCGTGCCCGTCTCTGGGATGACTCAGAAATGGATCTGCTGCGTGCCACGGTCTCTGCCATATCTCTCCACTTAGAGCGCAGTGCTGCCGAAGGGGAAAAAGCCCGATCGCTGGCCGCTCTCCAAGAAAGTGAGGCTCGCTATCGTGCCATTGTGGAAGACCAAACCGAACTAATTTGCCGCTTTGCCCCGGACGGCACCATCACTTTTGTCAACGATGCTTACTGCCGTTATTTTGGGATTAGCAGAGATATGGCGAGGATGGGCTCCCTTGTCCCAATTATTCCCGATTTAACCCGGGACTTTTATACTCATCCCGTGGTTACCCGCGAACATTCCCTCATCTTACCGAACGGCGAGGTGCGGATTCACCAGTGGACCGATCGCGCCCTGTTTGATGACCAAAATCGCCTCCTGGGCTTCCAGGCTGTGGGACAGGACATCACCGATCGAAAGCGCGCCGAAGAAGAAGCCATCAAAGCTCTAGAAAAAGAAAAAGAACTCTTAGAACTGAAATCGCGCTTTGTTTCAATGGTGTCCCATGAATTCCGCACCCCCCTAACTACCATCCTCTCGGCGGCAGATTTGCTAGAATATTACATCGATACTTGGACAGCCACTAAAAACCTGGAGTATATCCAGCGCATTCAAACCGCAGCGGTTAATATGACCAATTTATTAGAAGATGTGCTATTTATAGGCAGGAGTGAAGCTAACAAAATTTTATTTAATCCCAAACCCATCGATTTATCCGAGTTTTGCCAAAAAATTTTAGCAGAAATCCAAGCCTGTCTGGCAACTAATCACTTAATCACATTTACTGAGCATTTCGTCAATTTTGAATTAATTCACCATGAAAACCGAAATGACCTCCCAAAATCTCAGCAGCCAGTGCTAGCGTTTATGGATGAAAAACTCCTCCAGCAAATTATCGGCAATCTCGTTTCTAATTCCCTCAAATACTCTCCCATAGATGGTAGAGTAGAATTTCATCTCATTTGGGGTAAATCAGAGGTCAAAATTGCCGTCAAAGATAATGGTATTGGCATTCCCACAGAAGAGTTACCCCATCTGTTTGAATCTTTTTATCGCGCTAAAAATACTGCTGATATACCGGGCACCGGTCTGGGACTAGCAATTGTGAAGAGAAGTGTGGATGTGCATGGGGGCGAAATCTCTGTCGAGAGTGAATTGGGCATAGGCACTACTTTTACCGTGACCTTGCCTTTGATTTCCCTGTCTAGTTAATCAAAAAATCTAGAAATCAGCGATCGTGCCCGATGAATCCCTAGGCCAAAATACGGCTGGTATAATTCTGAACCGTGGAGATAGAATGGGGCACTGGTGCTGGGGCAAATTAAATTTTGACAAAGCACCAGTGACCAAAGACAAGCAAGAAAACAATTATGAGTAGCAGAAAGCTATAATAGAACCAGGGATAAAACCGGCATCAACCATATGGAGAGAGGTGCAGCGCCAGCATCAGGGGTGTGGGAGGATGGCGATTTGGCCGGTGGAAACTGTAGCTGGTTGGCGTTATTCCCTCGCTGCATGAGAAAATAAGTTTATCGTGGGATGCCAGGAAGAGGGAATGGGACTGAATCGACGCGAATTTTTGCAACGAGCTAGCGGCGTGCTAGCGACGATGGGAATTAGCGAGACTTTGCTGTGGCAAATGGGCGATCGCTACTACCAAGCTCTCGCCCAGCCCACCGCTGGTGGGGCGCCTCGTAAATTAGCACTGTTAGTAGGAATTAACCGTCTCCCCTCCGGGGAGCCAAAAAAGCCTCCCGGAGGGGAACCAAAAAACGCCTCTCCGGCGGGAGTACCCCTAACCGGTTGCCTAACCGATGTGGAGCTACAACAGGAACTCCTCACCAATCGGCTGGGTTTTCGCCCAAGGGATATCCTCACCCTCACGGACGCACAAGCCACCCGCCAAAACATTGAGGAGGCATTTCTTAACCATCTCACCGCGCAAGCCGCCGCCGGTGACGTGGTGCTGTTCCACTTTAGCGGCTACGGTCGCAGTCTGTATCGCCCCAGTCCTGGTGAAGAGGAAAGGGATGCAGAAAGTACCAAACCCCATCACAGCTTAGTACCCGTAGATGGGGGCTCCGCCAATGGCGAGGACTCATCGGTGAATGACTTGCTCTTAGAAACCCTGTGGCTACTCTTGGGTACTCTCAATACGAATCGGGCTCTGGTGGTGTTGGATACCAGCTACGCCTATCCGGGGAGTAATTGGCAGGGGAATTTGCGCATCCGCTCTCGACCGAGCCCCGCCACACCCATACTGAACCCCCAAGCCCGTGATTTCCAAGCCACATTACGAGCGAAAAACTCGAAGTTAAACCAAAAACTGCCTTGGCTGGGCACGGTTCTCGCCGCTACCAGTCCGGATCTCATCGCCGCAGAGGCTCGATGGGAGGGTTTCAGCAGCGGCGTTTTCACTTATGCCCTCACCCAGCAGTTGTGGTTAGCCACATCAGCTCATAGCTTGCAATTCACGATGCAGGGAGCCTCCTGTGTGGTGGGTCAAGTGGCGGGTTCAGAGCAGCAACCGCAGCTTATGGAGTTCGACGCGGCCAAAAAGTTAGATAAATTAATTCAACCTATAGAAACTACCTTGATTCAGGATGCGCCTTCCGCCGATGGCGCTGTCACTGCCTATGATGAAGGGAGTAAAACTGGATCGATTTGGCTGGGAGGCTTGCCGCCTCTGGTGTTGCAGTCATATGAGGAAAATTCCCTGTTGGAAGTAGTGCCCCCGGTGGGTGTGGATGAGGGGCGGACTAAATTGTTGGTACGATCGCGTGATGGCTTGACGGCAAAAGTGCAAATCCTGACCCCAGAAACCAGCATTCAACCAGGACAGCTCGTCCAGGAGTACCTGCGAGTTTTGCCCCGTAATATCAAGCTGTCGATCGCCCTTGACCCCAGCTTACAGCGCATCGAGCGCGTCGATGCCACCAGCGCTTTTGCGGCGATTGCCAATGTCTCGCCCGTAGTAGCCGACTCGGGGTCCGCTGATTGCCTATTCGGGCGCGTCCAGGAAGTGGCCCTCGCCCAGATACCGGGAGCCAGCTTACCTGCTTTACCCCAAGGTAGCTACGGCTTATTTTCCCTCGGTCGCACCCTCTTGCCCAACAGCGTGGGGGAAGGGGGCGAAGCCGTGAAAATGGCCGCTCAACGCTTGATTCCCCAGTTGCAAACCCTGCGAGCCGTGAAGTTAATTCGCTTGACGGCGAATGAGGGGGCTTCTCGTCTGGGAGTGGGGGTGACATTAGAAATGATCGCACCTTTAGGCAAAACCCTATTGCAGGCAGTGACTTGGCGCGCCAAGGAAGTGAGGGGATTATCCCTGAAAGGTGCTGTGGGAGATGGGATCGAACCGGGTCAGATTATGTCTCTGTCTCAAGGTAGTCGCATCCGCTATCGGGTGGAAAATTATCGGGAAACACCGATTTACTGCTTGCTGTTTGGCTTGCACAACAGTGGCAGCCCGATCGCCTCCTACCCCTCCTTTTATCCTCCCGAACCCCAAGGCAAACCGACCCTAGAACAAAACCTCATTCCCGGGGGCACCACCTGCACCATTCCTGGGGATATCAGCGAAGGCTCCTTCCCCATTAAAGGCACCCCCGGACTGGCGGAAACCTATCTAATTTGCAGCGATCGTCCCTTTCAAAAAACCTTTTTGGCTTTAGCCGGGGCAATGGACCCCCGTTTAGAACCATCGGGCATCATCACCCTGCGCCAACCTACCACGATCGCCCAAGCCATCTTGCAAGACCTGCAGCAATCCAGTCTCGCCGCTAGTCAAGAAGCTGGCATTTCCTCCGATTACTGGGGTTTGGACGCCAACACCTGGGCAACGATTCCCTTCATCTATCGCGTCGTTTAAACTCAGAAGCGGCAGATGGGGAATAATTGACAATTGACAATTATCAATTATCAATTATCAATTATCAATTATCTCCCTACTGCACTTGGCTACCGTGACTGCGGGGGTCAGAGGCACTGGCTTTGGTGGCAGTCACCGGGGCCTCAAATGCGGATGTTTGACCAGTAGAGTTAGCATAGGGTAAGGGGTTGCCAGCGGCGAGGGAAATCAGGTTTTCTTCCATAATCGATCGGGGAATTTCGCCGATCGCGCTGCCAACCGGAGCGCCATTGGGAGTCAAAAACACAAAATGGGGAATCCCATCGATGCGGTACTTGAGGATTTCCGGCAACCACTTGCTATTATCCACATTCAGCATCACAAAGTTAATCTGGTCTTGGTAATCCTGTTTTAACGCCTCAAGTTCTGGAGCCATTGCCTGACAGCTAGTACACCAATTAGCATAAAATTCCATCATCGTTGGTTTGCCGTTGCTCAGTGCCACCTCGAGGGGGACAGACTCCGCCGCCAACTCTGGTAAGGAAGTGGAAGTGGTATCAGTACGCAATCCCAAGAACAGAGCGACACTGAGGATCACTGCTGCCATGACAATCAGAAAATTTCTCAGAGCTTTCGCCGCTGGTGTGAGAGTCGGTTCTGGAGTCGGTTTCGGTAAATTTGCCGTCATAGTGGGCTTTTGGTGACAATTTATGAAGCAGCGTTTTTAGTTTAGCTGAATCTCTGTGACTCATAGAGGACAAATATTTGCTAAGTTAAAGTAGGGGTGGGTTTCCCACCTGCCCTTACAGGGTTATACAGGTAATCGGGGTCAAGCTGTGAAAAAACGTGTCACCCTGACATTTCCCAAAAATGCCATTCAGATGCCCGTGACATATCGACTGGCCAAGGATTTTAATGTGGCGGCGAATATCATCCGGGCCCTGGTGGCTCCCAACCAAATTGGCAAACTGGTGGTGGAACTGTCGGGAGATATCGACGAACTCGAAGCGGCGATCGACTGGATGCGATCGCGTGATATCGCCGTTTCCACCGTCAGCCGGGAAATTCTCATCGACGAAGAAACCTGCGTTCACTGCGGACTTTGCACCGGGATCTGTCCCACAGAAGCTCTCAGCCTAGATGCCACCTCTTTTAAACTCAACTTCACCCGATCGCGCTGCATCGTTTGCGAGCAGTGCATTCCCACCTGTCCCGTCCAAGCCATTGCCACCAATCTCTAGTCTCCAATTTGATGCCGAGGCATCATCAATTACAACAACTAAAATTTTCATTCCTAGCTCAAAAATATGCCTAAATGAAAATTAATCCTCCCCTTTCCATATTGCTAATTTTCATAGCCAACATTAACCTAGGATGGGTTTTGTCCCAATCAAAATCACATCCTTTAGTCTGGATTATTTCCACATTTTTTATTTTGATAATGGCCGAATCTTTAGCATCCCCTTGGGCTCTAATTAGAAACGTATTTTTTCGGTGGATGGAATCCGATACCAGAGCATTTCTTACCGCAATTTCCACCTCTTTTTTTGCAGTAGTTTTGCTTTCTTGGTTTCACATATCAACCCATCTATTAATATTAGTAATTTCCGCATCTATTGCCAGATTAGACCTACAAACCTCAGCCGTAACCGAATTAAATGCCTTTCTGATTTTAGCGACTTTATCTTTATTAGGATTAGGCGGTGGTTGGCTCATTTATCAAAGTCATTTTTTATTATTCAGCCATTAGACAAACATTCTCTAAAATGAATTCAACCCCAATCAAAACACCAGAGGGCACAGAGAAAGATGCAATCTTCCTCTGTGCCCTCTGTGCCTCTGTGGTTAAGCATGATATTTTTCAGCTAACATGAAGTCCGGTTAATTGCACATGATAACAAAGATTAGGATGATTGAACCGGACTTGACCTAATCAGATGATTAAGCGATCGCTTTCCCCTGACGACGCTTGCTCAGCTTCGTGCAAACCGCACCCAAACCCAAGAAAGCCAAACCTACAGTGCTGGTAGGTTCAGGTACAGAAACACTGCCCTTGAGCGCCACCCCATCATTACCGCATTCTAGAAAAATATTGGCAATGTAATTACCTTCACCAAGCAGCTCCTTACTGAAGCTAAACCCGATCGTTTGAGAACCAACCGCGCCAGAACCAAAGTTGCGGAAATTTAACCCCTGGGCGCTCAATTGCGCAGCACTCAGCATATTGATATTTCCCACTTTCGTGCCCGATTGAATCACATTCATAATCGAGCCAGTGCCGAAATAATCAAAAGCCGCTTGCTTCGTCGCTATATCCGTGCCTTGGGTGTTGGCTTTGTCCCAACCAGAATTGTAATACTGCTGCAAACTGCTGTAACCGTGATTGCTGGTGGCCACCCCAGTAGCTTTCACATTGCTATACACACCAGTCGTAGCGGCTAACGAGTCATTAGTCCCCGCAAAGCGGATACCAAATAGGCTGCTGCTATTGTTAGCCGTGGTAAAATTCTTGTTCGTAAAGTTAAAGAACAGGTCCCCCCAGCCAATATTGCCATCGGCGGCGCTGCTATTAGCGACGCCATTTAAAGGCGTCCCTCCCGTCAGGGCCACGAAAATATTACCTTGAGATTCTTTGACCGCCATGCCCCGAATATTATAGGCTTCACCCCCAGAACCATCTGTAAACGAGTCAATGCCGTAGTTCCAGCCGTTGTAGAGTTGACCAGCGGCGGCTGAGTCGGCTACAGACAGGAGGCAGGTGGTGGCGGCAGCAGCCGCGATTAAACTTGTTAGGTGGCGAGCTTTCATGGTTGCATTCCCTACTGATTCAATTCCCTTCACACTGCTATCATAGAAAACCAATTGTGAAGGTTCAACCCTTGATGCCCCCTATTTCCTTAAAGCTATAGTAAAGATTTTTGCCCTATCTAGGTATAAACCGAACTAAATTTTCAGGGGATTAAATTTAACGGTTTAGGTCTGTAGATTTACGGATATTTTGGGTGTGGAGAATTAAGATGGTGCCCAAGGTCCACTAAATGGATGCAGGAGGTGCGGTGTCTGGCCAGAACGGCAAGGGGTGCAACCGCCGTTGTAAAATTAAACCGAGCCAAGTTTAAATCTGACCCAAGCCATAGCCCCACCAGCTTATTGAGGGCCAAGAGCGCCATCTGGCTAGGAATGTGGGGTATTTGCCGGAAAGGCGGCTGGTGGTCTGTGGGAGAAGAGCCTAGAGGTGGAGATAATGACATCAGAGCAGAAGAATTTGCCAGGAACGGAAAAACAGGGGCAAGTCTGGAAGTGGGTGCGGGAAAACATTCTGATTTTATTGTTGGCTCTGGGGTTAGCTCTGACCCTGCGAGCTTTTGTGGCGGAACCGAGGTATATCCCCTCAGACTCAATGGTGCCCACCTTGGAGATGGGCGATCGCCTCGTGGTGGAAAAAATCTCCTATCGGTTCCGGTCTCCCGAAAGAGGCGAAATCGTCGTCTTCGACCCACCCCCATTGCTACAGATCCAGGGATTCACCAAAGACCAAGCCTTCATCAAAAGAGTCATTGGCGAACCCGGGCAACTCCTGGAAGTCAAAGAGGGCCTAGTTTACCTCAACCAGGAACCCCTCACCGAAGCATATACCGCCGAACCTCCCGCCTACCACTGGGGACCAAAAGTGATACCCGATCGGCAGCTATTCGTTATGGGGGATAACCGCAACAACAGCAACGACTCCCACATCTGGGGATTCTTACCCGCCGATAACATCATTGGCAGGGCAGTATTTCGCTTTTGGCCACCCAACCGGATCGGTTTTCTCTAAAACCAAATTACAGATTACCGCAGTTTCCACAAATCCAGCCCCCAGTTGGGGGAAAACCCCACTGCATAGGTAGATTAAAATAGGAAATGATAAAGCGGTAATCCCCACGAGGTGGGGAAAAAACAATAACAATAAACAGCGGGTGTTAGCAATGAGTTTTTTTGAATCAGAAATCGTCCAGCAAGAAGCCAAGCAAATATTTGAGGACTACCAATCCCTGCTCCAGCTTGGCAGCAAATACGGCCAGTTTGACCGAGAAGGCAAAAAAATATTCATCGACCAAATGGAAGCGATGATGGAGCGCTATCGCATCTTTATGAAGCGGTTTGAACTCTCAGAAGACTTCGCCGCCAAAATGACCGTCGAACAGCTAAAGACCCATTTAAGTCAATTTGGTATGACCCCTCAGCAAATGTTCGACCAGATGCACCTCACCCTCGAGAGGATGAAATCTGAGGTAGAAAAGCAGTCATAAAGGGGAGGATGATGGCTGACGGGGGGTTGACCTTTGCCACAACCAAGCCAACCACAACCAACCGCCCCCCCGGGATAACATCATCGAGGCGGATCGAAATCCGAGGGAGGCCGGAAGTATTCCACCGGCGTATTATACATAGCTTGGTGCATAAAATCCTGCCAAATCGGCGCCACAGTGGTGCCACCCGTAGAGCCTCGTGCTAGGGGAGTGTAATCATCATTCCCCACCCAAACCGCCGCTGCTAGCTGGGGGGTGTAGCCCACAAACCAAATATCCCGTTCTGAAGAGGTCGTCCCAGTCTTACCAGCAGCAGGTCGGCCAATTCGCGCCCGGGTTGCCGTCCCCTGACTAATTACCCCTTGTAGCACGCTATTGAGAGAAGCCGCCGCCCAGGAGTTTAAAATCAATCGGGGTTTGGGAGTGTTATCGAGCAAAATATTGCCGCTACTGTCGGTGACTTGGACGATAAACGTCGTGTCAGAATGCCAGCCATTATTGGCAAAAGTGGCATAAGCACCCGCCATTTCCATCGGCGTCAAATCCACAGCACCCAAAGGCAGGGAAATCACCGGCTGCATCGGACTCTTAATCCCCAACAGGCGGCAAACCTCAATCACTTTGCTTAGCCCCACGGACTGTCCAATTTTGACCGCAGGGATATTGCTGGACAGCTCCAAAGCGCGGCGAACAGTCATCGCCCCAGAAAAGCCGCCACCGTAGTTCATGGGGGAGTAATAGGATGTGCCGTCACGATAGCTCACCGGGGTATCCATAACCGTGGATTCTGGTGAGAATTTCCCCGAAGCAAAAGCCGTGTAATAAACAAACGGCTTGAACGCAGAACCGGGCTGGCGGCGAGCTTGCACAGCGCGGTTGAATTGGCTCTGCTCGAAATCGGCTCCCCCCACCATTGCTTTGACAAAGTGGGTTCTGGGGTCCACCGCTACCAGGGCAATTTGACCTTGTTTGGCGTCATAAAAAGTGCCTTGGTAGTATAGCTGCTGGTGCCAGCGGCGCACGGTTTTTTCCGCCATCCGCTGGAAGTTCATATCGATCGTGGTTTGCACCCGCATCCCGCCTTTGAGGACTGCCTCTCTGCCAAAACGCTGATTCAACTCCTGAACCACCGCTTCTGTGACGTAAGGGAGCTGACTACTGGGAAAAGAAGTGATTTTACCCACGAGCAGGGGTTGTTTTTTGGCCTCGGCGGCTTCTTCCGCACTGATCCATTTCAGATCCCGCATCCGATTGAGGACTAAAGCCTGTCTCTGTTTGGCTGTGGTGTAGCTCACAAAGGGGCTGTAGTCTTCCGGGGCTTGGATAATACCAGCCATCATCGCCCCTTCGGCCAGAGTTAGTTCAGAAGCTGACTTGTTGAAATAGCTCCTAGCGGCGGTTTCCACGCCATAGAGGTTATGACCCCAGTAAACCTGATTCAGGTACAGCTCAAAAATGTCGTCTTTGCCGAAGATTTGCTCTAAGCGAATTGACAACACTGCCTACGCGGCTTTGCGACTGAGAGCCCGCGTGGGAGAAAGGAAGAGGTTTTTCACCAACTGCATGGTGAGGGTGGATGCCCCTTCCACGGTGCCACCGCGCTCCAAGTTGACTAACATGGCACGCATCACCCCACCAGGGTTAATTCCATAGTGCTGGTAGAAGTGGCTATCTTCAATAGCCAGTACGGCTCGCTTGAGGTTGGGAGAGATTTTGTCCAGGGGCACTACTTCCCGGTTGGCTTCATCGTGGAGGCTGGTCAGCAGCTTGCCGTTGATGTCGTAGATGTGGGTGGTTTCTGTAGGGACGTAGTTGCGCAATACCCGCACATCTGGGAGGTTGCGGAAGCTCAGAGCCAAGCCGACCAGTCCCCCAGCTACCACGGAGCTGGCGAGCATCGTAATTCCCAGCAGGGTTCCTGCCGTGACCTTGCTCACATCCTGCAAAAAATTGAACAGGGGTGCTGAGTCTCGAGGTGGATTTTGTCTGATGGTGTTAGAAGACACGGCGATTTCACTTCCTCACTAAACCAGAGGGAAAAAAAATTTTCAGAGTCAGAGCCACAAAATTTGGTGATGCTCCGCATACCTGTGCCCATCGGGATTGGGCTGTTGCAGGGCGATGCTGATGCGACGCCTAAAGGTGTTCGCAGGTGGCCAAGGTGCTGCCCGGGAGGGCGTTTTGGCTTAGCACCCCCAATGAGTGCCGCCGCTCGCGATCGCCTATACTAAGAATCCATAGGTCTTAAGCACAGCTACCAAGGCGGTGGGAGAGCTAAAGCCCCAGAGATGGGCGAGATGGGGAAGAGGGGGGTACTGGGGAAGAGGGGGAAGAGCCCACCCTCCCCCAGTACCCCTCGCTGGGAGAGATCATGGCCACTGGTAGCTGACTTTACTATAACCATTCTTCTGCAACTGATTATCTTGCCTCATCCGGGATCATCCGGACTTCCTACCAATTGCCAGCGATAGATTTTGGGGACCTGGATATTGGGCATGGTTTGGAACACAGATATAAGATTAATTTTGCTGTGGAATTTTTGCACTTATTATAGTAGGGGCACAGCATCAGTATCCTCTAAGATTGACTATAGAGGGCGCTTCGCCTTAGCCCCCAAGGAGATGGTATCTGGGCTGCTCCTTCTGGGCTGCCTCTGTCTGATGTAGCATGAATCTCTGACATTGGCTTTCTTCATCCCAACTGTTACCACAGCATGACTTCTATCGGTTCGCATTTCACCAATGACTTGTCCTGGCTCGATCGCGGGGTCACGGAAATTTTCCCCCATGTCCCCAACTCCACCGACCCGATCGAGAATTTAACACAGCGACTACAAAGCTCGGAACGCCCCCTGCGGGTTAAACTCGGCATCGACCCCACCGGTGCTGACCTGCACCTCGGTCACAGCATCCCTGTGCGCAAGCTGCGCGCTTTTCAGGATGCTGGTCATGTGGCTGTTTTGATTATCGGCGATTTTACCGCACGCATCGGCGACCCCACAGGCAAATCGGAAGTGCGCCGCCAGCTCACCCCAGAGCAAGTCCGGGAAAACGCCCAAACTTACCTTGACCAAGTTAGTCAAATTTTAGATTTCCACACCCCCGGACGCTTGGAAATTCGCTATAACTCCGAGTGGCTCTCCCAACTAGATTTAGCCAAAATTCTGGAACTACTCGGTACGATGACGGTGGGACAGATGCTGGCGAAAGAAGGTTTTGCCCAACGCTATGAAACCGGCAATCCTATATTCCTCCATGAATTCCTCTATCCTCTGATGCAGGGTTATGATTCTGTGGCGGTACGCGCCGATGTGGAATTAGGCGGGACTGACCAGAAATTTAATATTGCTGTGGGTCGAGATTTGCAGCGCCATTTCGGTCAAACACCCCAGTTTGGTGTCTTGCTGCCCATTTTGCTGGGTACTGATGGCGCCCAGAAAATGTCCAAATCCCTTAACAATTATGTGGGTTTGCGCGAAGACCCACTGACGATGTATTCCAAGCTGGAAAAAACTCCCGATGCTTTGATTAAAGATTATTTTGAATTATTGACAAATCTGCCTTTAGATGCACTGCCGGAAAATCCCCGGGAGCGGCAAAAGCTGCTGGCAGTGGAAATCGTTTCTCAATATTGGGGGCAACAGGCGGCTCAGGATGCCCAAGCCGCCGCCATGACTCTGGTGCAGGGTGATGCTTCTCAAGCCCAAGCGGTGCCAGAGTTTTCTCTGGGGGGGGTGGAGTTCCCGGCGAAGTTATTTTATCTCCTGAGTGCTAGCGGTTTGTGTAAAAGCAGCGGTGAAGGACGCCGCCAAATTGAAGGTGGAGCGGTGCGTATCGATGGCGATCGCATTGATGATATCAACCTCACCTTTACCACCCCCGCCGACCTCCACGGCAAAGTCTTACAAGTCGGCAAAAAGAAATTCGCTCGCCTCGTCCCCTAATCCCAAATCGGTAATATATGCAGGTTAAAAGTTAAATGGCAGTCCTCGATAAAATTATTGTCGCCCTCGATGTCAGTACGGAAGCTGACGCCATATCCCTGATCGACACTCTCCCCCAAGTCAGCTTCTGGAAAGTCGGCTTAGAGTTATTCGTCAGTACCGGTCCGGCTATCCTGGCCTACCTCAAAGCGCGACAAAAACGTGTCTTTTTAGACCTCAAGCTGCACGATATCCCCAACACGATCGCTAGCGCCTGCCGCGCCGCCGCCCGTTATAACGTAGATTTGCTCACCATCCATGCCACCTGCGGACGCCCTGCCCTCCAACAAGCCCAGGCAGCTTTAGAGTCCAGCGCCACCGACCACCCCCCCAAACTCATCGCCATCACTGTCCTCACCAGTCTGAACTCCCGAGATTTAGCCCTAGACTTGAAAGTACCCATAGAACTGCCAGAATACGCCCTTCATATGGCATTGCTGGCACAAGAATGCGGTTTACCTGGTGCCGTCTGTTCCCCCCAAGAAGCCGCCCAGTTGCGGCAAGTATGTGGCCGAGACTTTCTCCTCGTTTGTCCTGGAGTCCGTCCCAAATGGGCAGCCGCCGGGGATCAACGCCGCGCCATGACCCCAAAAGAAGCACTGCGGGCGGGCGCTGATTATCTCGTCATCGGACGCCCCATTACTGCCGCCGATGACCCCGCCGCTGCCGTGGACCGCCTGTGCCAAGAAATAGAAATTTAATCAGCTATGTGGCAGGGACAAAGATTATTTTTACTTCTAGTTTGCATAATTAGTCCCTGGTGCTATCCTGTGGCTATGGCCAGTACCCCCAAAGCCTGCGGTGATGACTTGGAAAGCACGATCGGGCAGATGCTCCCCCAACTCCCCGCTTATGCCAACCGCGCTTTCCACCGCCGCCGCCCCCCCCAGGAACCCTATACCCCCACCTATGTCATCCTGGCGGGAAAGCCTGAGTTTGAGCCCCTCCCGATCGGGGACTGGGGGACGGGGGGGAGTGTGGGGAGTGTGGGGAGTGTGGGGAGTGTGGGGAGTAATCTTCCCCCTCTTCCCCCTCCTCCCACCCCTCTCCCTCCTCCCCCTCTCCCCCCGACTCTCCCGGTCCTTCCGCCTTATCCAGTGGATATGCGGGTTCCCCAGTGGAGCGGCGGGACCTCCGTCCCCCGATCGAGCGAAGCCGAACCGCCATCCCCCAGTCCCCCCAGGGTCCCCACCGGCGAGACGGGCGAACCACAGCAAGCCTTTATCACCACCCTGGAGCGACAATATACCCCCAACGGCGTAGTATTTCTCCAGCGTTTCCACTGGCTGTTTTTGACGAAAGTGGCTGATGGCTGGGAGTTGGTGCAGATGTTTTCCATCCAAGGACCGACCCAAGCCGGTCAACCCCCGACGCCACCAGAAGAAAGCAGGGATAGTTTTATCGGGGAGGCGATTCGCTCTTGGTTACAAGATTGTCGCTCTCAGAGTCAATAGAAAATTTTGCTCAATTCGCAATTCTTATTTTGCTCTCCTTTTCAAGGGAGTTTGCGGGAATCAATTCCCTTGCAGTTGGTCTAATTTTGCCCGCACTGCTTTCATATCTTGCCACATCAACCATTTAGGAGAACCTTCAGTGCGGGCGGGATTGCGCAAGAGATAGGAAGGATGGAAAATCGGCATACAAAGTCTTCCTTGCCATTCCATCCATTGGCCACGAATTTTGGTAATGCCGCGTTTATCTCCGAGTAAACCTTTCACAGCGGTGGCACCGGTTAATAAAATTATCTTGGGGTTCACTAGGCGAATTTGTTCTAATAAGTAAGGCTGACAGGCGGCAATTTCAGCCGGGGTGGGGGGGCGGTTATTAGGAGGGCGGCATTTGCAAACGTTGCAAATATAAATATCGGTTTCGGGATTAAGTTCTACAGAAGCCAGAATCTGGTCTAAAAGTTGTCCCGATTTCCCCACAAAGGGTAAACCGGTTTCATCTTCGGTTTGCCCAGGAGCTTCGCCGATAATCATAATTGAGGCTTGGGGGTTGCCTCGGGAGATAACCGCTTGAATGCGGCTACTGCCCAAAATACACCGCTGGCATTGGTGACAGTGGTGGGCCAGTTGTTCTAGAGTTTGATAGGTGCCTTCCGGGATGGGGATATTCGCGTCTCTGGGAATGAGTTGAGCCGTTGAGTCTGATGGGGTTATGGGGTTAAGCCCACTGGGTTGAAATAGGTTGAGCTGTTCGGGTTCAGACATAGTTTAGGAGAATTCTCATAATTTTGGGTCTATTTATGGCAGCACAGGAGGTTCATGGAGAATGAGACGGTTGCCTAGGGGGTCTCGGGCGTAGATTTCCCGCCCGTGAGCGGCGATTTGTATGGGGTCAGTTGGGGGATAACCCAAAGCGGTTAGATGATTTATGGCTGCTTCTAAGTCGGCGACTTCTAAACATAAACTCATGGCTCCGGTTCTTGCTGGTATTGGGGCAAACTCCCCCAGATGAGTCTCTTTGGGTTTAAAAATCCCCAACCGCAACCCAGTGAGCTGAAATTCTCCATAAATGTTAGGGATGTATGGCTGGGGCTCTTGACCGAGTAATTGCGCGTAAAACTGTAATAAATCTTCACAATTAATCGCGGCAATGGTGAGCAACCCCGCCCGATATTGCTGGTGGCGCTTCTGGTTGACCATAGCGTGATATATGGGTGAGGAGGATTGCTTCGATAAAATATCATAACTTATGGCGGTGGTTAGTGAAAGGTGGCAGCTAAAACCCTAAAACCACAAGCAGTTCCTATGTTTTCTGGGGCTGATGCCTAGATTGGTGATGGTATGGGCAGCACGCGCACTCCCAAAAGGCTGATTTGTGGTCAAAATCGTTTCACTTCGGTTAAAGTATGATGATAAATTACCAAATTTACTCGACTAGCGATGACTGGAGAAACTCCTTTACCATCACGATATCACCAACTGCGAGAGTTCCTCGATCGGCAAAATTGGCGCGCTGCCGATCGAGAAACGAAACGTCTGATGTTGCAAATTATGGCTAAGGAAACTTTAGGTCACTGGACAAGTGCTGATTATCGCGAGTTTCCTTGTGAAGACATCCAGATTTTAGACCAACTGTGGGTTAGCTCTAGTCGGGGGAGATTTGGCTTTTCTGTACAGCAGCAGATTTATCAGAGTCTCGCTGGTCCCAACGTGATCAATACGGCTATATGTGAAGCGTTTGGAGAGCGGCTGGGGTGGCGGGTTAATGGGAATTGGTTGTATTATAACGAACTCAGATTTTCCCTCCAAGCACCCCCGGGTAATCTACCTTGGTTTGGTGTGAGCAAACCCCCGGCGAATAGTTTAAATCTTTTAGAAAAGATTTTTGTAGAAACTGCTGATTTTTTAGATGTATTGACTGGGGGTACATCTTATAAGGATAAAGGAGAATGTCTCATGGGAGGGTCTTTATATTTTGGGGCATTCTCCGCTTTTACGCTAAAACGGTGCAATTTGTAATTGCCCTAAAAATGTGATATCGGTCATATCAATGGCACAGCCAAAATATCGCGGTTATTATATTGATGAACTAATGAAAAATCCGTCAGCAACCTGTGATTACCGCGCCAGGGGGAATCCATCATATAGTCATTTCAAATAAGGTTGAGCCAATTATGTAGTAGGGGCGATTCGCGAATCGCCCCTACATTGGCACCCTTACCCCTAAATCCGGGACAAGATCTATCTCATTATCATTTGAAATGACTATAAATCTGTACCTCACCAAAATGTCAGTACATTACAGCTTGTTCTGAAAAAATGTGATCCATCTTCCAAGTCCCTCTCCCCCTCTGGTCGAGGGATTTAGGGTGAGGGGGAAAAAATGGCTGTACTAATTCACTGTTGAACAAGCTGTAATCGTGAACACTTAGCAAGGGGAGGGGAGATTAAAGATGGTATCGGTAGTCTCTGATGGCGCTGTTGTTGGTTGTGGTTTAGGCTTGCTTGAGCGCTCCCGATCGCTTTTGAATAGTGGCAGCCTCACGGTAAAGGTGGTGCCGCACCCTTCGCCATCGCTTTCTGCCCAAATCCTACCCCCGTGCATTTCTACTAAGTGGCGGGCGATCGCTAAACCCAAACCCAGTCCCCCGTATTTTCTAGTGGTGGCTTTTTCCGCTTGGCGGAACATCTCGAAAATACAGGGCAAAAAATCAGCGCTGATCCCGATGCCATTATCCTTAACTTGAATGGTAGCGCAATAGCCAGTAAGAGCCAGAGTAATTTCTACTCGCCCTTGGTCAGGAGTAAACTTGATGGCATTAGACAGGAGATTAGATATCGCTTGTTTCAGACGGGCAGCATCAATCTCGATTTCAGGGACGTTGGGATCTAAATCCGTATGAATCGCGATGGCTTTCTCCGCTGCTGCCGGACGTAAGGTATTAATAGTTTCTTCAAGCAATGAAGCCAGATTGACCGTCCTAATATCCAGATTCAGCTTACCTTGGATAATTTCTGAAATATCGAGTAAATCCTCAATTAACTGCATCTGTAACCGGGCTTTGCGCTCGATCACATCCAGGCCGTGGGCGGTTGTGGCGGGGTCTAACTTGCCGTCTCGGCAGAGCTTAGACCAACCTAAAATGGCTGTCAGAGGCGATCGTAATTCGTGGGAGAGAACTGCCAAAAACTCATCTTTCATCTGGTTAGCAATTTGGGCTTGCTCCAAGGCTTGTTGGGCGCGGACTAATAGCTGGGAGCGCTCTTGCTCCACTTTTTGCCGATCGGCCATTTCCTGGTGTAGTTGTGCTAAAGTCTCTAGTCGCTCGCCATTGCGCTGGTTTACCATCTGTTCCCAGAGGTCTTTGTCCTGCTGCAATTGTTTCTCCGCCTGCTTGCGCTCTGTAATATCCGATAAAACACACACCGCCGCCATTTCCGTAGTCTGTATCGTTACGGGATTTTGGCACAAGCGGAACCATCGATCGCCCACAGCCACATCAACACAGCCGTGGTGAGTCTGTCCTAGTATTTCGCCGTTAGCGACTCTACCATCCTCCTGATTCCACGGCACTAGCTGCCAATAGCTGTAGCCGATAATCTCTGATAATGGCTTCTTGACAATTGTGGTAAAAGATTTATTGCACCGCAAAACTTTGCCATCGCCATCGATCGCTGCCACCGCATCGCCAATAGCATCAAAAGTAATTTGCCAATCTTGACCCCCTGCTCTTCCCGCTGCTTCCGCTTGCTTCAACCGCAGCAGCCACATACGCGACCCTCGCGCATTTGGCCGAGAGACTAGAGACCTAGAAGGGAATCTCTGACTCGTCCATATCGCCATAGATGTGTCCCCGTCCGTCACCAAATTAACCCTAATCTGGCCATGAGCGATTCACCTTTTCTTTCTCGCCCTAACATGGCCGCTATGGCGAGCCTCGATTGTCCTCACTCTTTAGACAACACCCATACTGGATACTTTTTGCATACATAACACTTTTTCTCTATTATAACAGAAATCGCATTCAAATAAATTAATTTTTCCTAAAGAAATTACCTATTCTTCTACCCCCAAAATACCCGCATCTTATTTGAAGATTAATTTTTTTCATCCCTGGCTGATTAGCCATAAATATCCAGCTCAATCAACCTGTAGATTACCTCGGGATTCTGTATCTGTGATTCTGGGGCTGATGCTGATATTGATGATGCAGGCAGAAATCAGCTTGATACAAAACTTGTAGTTTAGCCAATTATTTAATCATAAATTCATCAAACTTGACTACAGATGAGTTAGGTTGGAGCGTATCATAATAATAACTGCTAACTGTGCCAGCACCAGTATCTAAAATGCTAAATGCCGTGATTTGATTACTGGCAATATATGGCATCGGTTCCCCCTGCTCATCTAGCAAAGGGGCAATATTTGGCAGAACCGGAGGTAAGCTATTGGGATTGCCCGTAGCTGTGTATTCTTCCTGATAACCGTGGGGCACCGGTCGCCGCCTTTTCCCAACGTAGGCGTGGTAAGTATTACCCACATTAGAACTTTCTAAAAAGTGCATGCCACTGGGACTAATAAACCGATTCCATAAATGAGAATGACCATAATAAACTAATTGGACGCCTGCGGCTTCTAGTAGGGGCACGACATCACGGATGATATAATCTTGGGCTTTCGGGTATTCATAGCGAATCGTAATTCGCCCGGTAGCATCTTGTTCTAATCGCTGTACGGGGTTGGTATAAGCGGGCATAGAATTTTCACCGAGGGAATGGGGGGGATGGTGAAACATGACGATTTTATATTTAGCCTGCTGAAATTCGGGACTATTTAGCTCCTGCTGTAACCAGCGGTACTGCTCGCTTCCCTGGGATATAGGTTCAAAAATATGCTGACCCCAGCCCCACATTTCTGGTTTATTCAGTGCATAATCTGGTTCGCGATACTTGCCTTTGGTCTTGTCGCTTAATCCATGAGGACGCCACATATTGGTGATTTCTAACACCACTAAGCGTAGGTCACCAAAAGAAACTGCATAGTATTTTTTACCCCCTGGAGAGTCGGTGGGAAGGGAGAAAATTTCTTCGTAAGTATCGGCATTAAAAGAATTATTATGCAGCCAAGACTCGCGGACGAAAGGCTGATTGTCTGGGTTGATTTCTTGGGCTTTTTCCTGGTAAATGGCCTCAGCTCTCTGGAGGGGGAAAGCATCGGCGAATTGGTCGTTGAGAGGGGCGGTCATGGAAAAGCGGCCCATGACTTCGTGATTGCCGAGTGTCGGGAAGATGGGGGCATTTTGGATAATTTGGCCGCCATGATAGGTGGTGGTAATGCCATTTTGCTCGATCGCCACCCTAGCGCGACCTTGGAGACAGGGGAAAAAAGCACCGCCTCGCTTATCGTCGAACCACTCCGAGGCTCGATCGGGTATATTGGCCAAATCTCCGGCGTGGAAAACCGCATCCACTTGGCCCACTGTCTCCACCACTTTCTGGAGGTTAGGAGCCACCATCGGTTTCACCTGGTGATCAGAAGTGAGGAGAATTTTTAGGGCAGTTCCCGGTAGGGGAGTCGGAGCGAGGGAGAAAGTCTCGCTAGTGACACTTAAACCATCCTCGCGCACGCTAGTAACGCGATAGGGGAGGCGCTTTCCAGGGGTTAAATCGGTAATTTCCGCTTCGTGGCGCCAGATCTCGCGCTCTGTGGTTTGCTGGTAGAGAGTGCCATCTGGGTTCCCTACAGCCAACATCCCCAAATTAATCTGAGATTGGGCGTCCTCTCGGGTGCGGCTCAGTTTAATCGTGGTAGCACCAACGATTTTTTCTAAGTCAGAACCATATTGCACGGTATGCTGGGCACCGGGAAACTCGGTAAACCATACCACCCGCACGGAGGTGGGGGTGGGCAATTGCAAAAAGGGATCTGTGAGTAGTCGGGGGGCGAAAGTCATGGTGATAATGGTGTTGCAGAACAAAGCGACGAATGTGGCTACCAAGAAGAGGGAGACGATCGCCCACAAGTGGCGGGGTGGCCCAGACGGAGGTGGGAAGGCTTCCGGAGCAGGAATCAACATCGTTGTTACCAATTGATAATTGATAATTGATAATTGTCAATTAATAATTAATAATTATCAATTGTCAATTGTCAATTGATAATTGTCAATAATCATCACCATCAACTCATCTTATGACAGACAGCCAAGTCACACCAAAAGAGCTACAACCCCAATTCCTATTCATCACCGACTTGGATCATACCTTTGTCGGTGATGCCGATGCCTTGAGGGAGCTACAGGCGCTGCTGCGCCAACACCGGCAAGCCTACGGCACTAAGATAGTGTATGCTACCGGACGATCGCCGCAGCTTTACCGGCAGCTAAAAGCAGAACAATCTTTGATCAACCCTGATGCTCTGGTGACTTCTGTGGGCACAGAAATTTACTATCAAGATCCCAGCGATGTTGCCGATCGGGAATGGTCTGCCATCTTGGCTCCCGGTTGGAACCGAGAAATCGTCGCTGCCACTGCGGCAGAATTTGCCGAATTAGTCCCCCAACCGGAGTCAGAACAGCGTCCCTTCAAACTTAGTTACTATATATCCCCGGAGCTTGCCGCTGGGATTCTGCCCAAAGTGGAATCAATCTTACAACAGCAAGGCTTAAAAGTAAAACTGGTGTACAGCGGCGGCAAAGATTTAGACTTCCTCCCCGAGAAGGGGAATAAGGGGCTAGCGATGCAGTTTTTAGGCCAACATTGGGGCATCTCCCCAGAGCGTACCGTCGCCTGTGGCGATTCTGGTAATGACATTGCCTTATTTTCCGTGGGGTCAGAAAAAGGCATCATTGTGGGCAATGCCAAATCGGAATTGCGCCAGTGGTATGCTCAAAACCGGACACCCGAAATTTATTTGGCTCAGGCTAACTATGCTCGGGGTATCGTGGAAGGGTTGAAATATTTTGGTTTCCTGTAAACGGCGGTAAGATGCTCAGCTATCTGAAAGGCACAATGGTGGGGGTACAGCGTCAGGGCAATCGCACTTTACTGATTCTGGAAGTAAACCAAGTGGGGTGTGAGGTGCAAATTCCCTCCCGTTTGGTGGCTGAGTTGCCCGAGGTGGGGGAACCAGTGCAGGTGTTTGCTCACTTGCAAGTGCGGGAGGACCAGTGGGTAGTGTATGGGTTTGCTAGCTCGGCGGCGCGGGATTTGTTTCGTCAGTTAATTAGTGTCAGCGGGATTGGGGCGCAATTGGCGATCGCCCTGTTGGATACCCTGGCACTACCGGATTTAGTGCAGGCGATCGTCACCAGCAATCACCAGGTCCTCGCCAAAACCCCCGGCGTCGGCAAAAAAACCGCCGAACGCATCGCCTTGGAACTGCGCACCAAGCTGGCACAATGGCAAGAACGCGCTTTCACCCCCACACCAGGAATTCCACCCCAATTGCAAGAAGACATAGAAATGACCCTTTTTGCCCTGGGATACAACGCCCAAGAAGTGATGAACGCTTTGGCGGCGGTAGGACGAGACCCCAATTTATCCCCAGATACCGATGCTGGGGAGTGGATTAAACGCGCCATTGCTTGGTTAAGCCACAATTAGGAACCAATTGGGCGCACAGACTTGAGAGTTTGACCGCTAGTGGGCTATAATTGTCAATTGTCGTATTTGACAGGAAACCAAAAACCAATGGGTCTGCCCCAACAGCGCAAGCAAGAACTCATGCTCGAGTATCAAATCCACGAAACTGATACCGGCTCCGCCGAAGTACAGGTGGCGATGCTCACCGCTAGAATCAACCAGTTAAGCGCCCACCTAGAAAACAACTCCAAGGACCACGCTGGACGACGGGGTTTATTAAAGATGATCGGGCAACGCAAGCGCCTGCTTTCTTATATACTGAAGCAAGACCGGGGGCGCTATCAGGCTCTGATAGGCCGCCTGGGCATTCGCGGTTAGGTTAACTAGGCGCGCTTTCCGAGCGCGGCATGAGTACAATTATTTATGTCTTCTGAGCCAGAAAGCACTCGCTTACCATTTGAACCGGTGCGGCGCAAAAAATTGACCAAGCGCTCTGACAGCGCCAAGAATGGCCGCACCGACGCCGCCACAGCCGCCAAGAATGATGTTGGCGCCGATGGCGCAGGGCAATTGGGTGGGCGCGCCGATGGCGCGACTCGCCGAGATACCAGCAATAAACCTCACGCGCCAAAATCGGCTCCCCTTCAGGAAACCGCTATCCCCGAAGTAGTCAGCCGCCGGATGATCTCCCGCATGGCGGTGTTGTCTGGCATCCCCACCACTGTGGGGATATTCAGTTTTTTGATTGCCTACGCGATCGTCAGTAACGGATTGATGGAACTGCCTAACACGGCAGTTTTGCTCGTCAGTCTGGGCGGCTTCGGCTTGGGGGTATTAGGACTCAGCTATGGCGTCCTATCCGCATCCTGGGATGAAGAAGTTCCCGGTAGCCTCCTCGGCTGGAGCGAGTTTACCAGCAATTTCGCTCGGATGAGAGGCGCTTGGCGATCGGCCAGGAAAAAAAATCAATAGTCATTTGGTAATTGATAATTGATAATTGATAATTGATAATTATTAATTGTTAATTATCAATTATCAATTATCAATTGTTAATTAACTTTGGACAAAGGACAAATATATGATCATTGTGATGAAAATCGGCACTCCCGAAGCCGAAATCGATCGGGTTACCGAAGAACTGCACAGCCACTGGAATCTGACACCGGAAAAAATCGTCGGGCGCTACAAAGTTGTGATCGGTTTGGTCGGGGACACTGCAGAACTAATTCCTGAACAACTCCAGGAAATGAGCCCCTGGATCGAGCAGGTGTTGCGCGTAGAACAGCCCTTCAAGCGCGCTAGTCGCGAGTTTCGCCACGGCGAAGCCAGTGATGTTATCGTCAACACACCTCTGGGAGTGGTGCATTTCGGCGAACACCATCCCCTGGTCGTGGTGGCTGGCCCCTGTTCCGTGGAAAACGAAGAAATGATCGTGGAAACGGCGCGGCGGGTGAAGGCAGCCGGGGCCAAGTTCCTCCGGGGGGGCGCTTATAAGCCTCGCACTTCCCCCTACGCCTTCCAGGGACATGGGGAAAGTGCCCTCGGTTTGCTGGCAGCGGCTAGGGAAGCTACGGGTTTGGGAATCATCACGGAGGTGATGGATACGGCGGACTTGGATAAAATCGCGGAAGTGGCGGATGTGATCCAAGTGGGCGCCCGGAATATGCAGAATTTCTCCCTGCTGAAAAAAGTGGGCGCGCAGGAAAAACCGGTGTTGCTCAAGCGGGGTATGTCTGCCACGATCGAAGAGTGGTTGATGGCGGCGGAGTATATTTTGGCGGCTGGCAACCCGCATGTGATTCTCTGCGAGCGGGGCATTCGCACTTTTGACCGTCAGTATGCTAGGAATACCTTAGATTTGTCGGTGGTGCCGGTGTTGCGCAGTCTGACCCACCTGCCGATTATGATTGACCCCAGCCACGGTACGGGTAAGGCGGAATACGTGCCCTCAATGGCGATGGCTTCGATCGCTGCTGGTGCTGACTCGCTGATGATTGAGGTCCATCCTAATCCCAGCCGCGCCCTGTCTGATGGTCCCCAATCTCTGACGCCGGAACGGTTCGATCGTCTCATGCGTGAAGAACTTCCCCCCATCATTAAAGTCATGGGGCGCTCTGGGGAACTCGCCCCAGTGCCCGCCTGATTTCCTAATCTCAGGAACAAACAGTAACTTTTTCACATATATAAGGGAAGTTAGGATTTTATTAAGGGCACGGCATCGCCGTGTCCTTAATTTATATAAAGGAAAGATAAATGTTTAGGTATATATAAACAATACCCGGTCTCTCAATCGGGCGGCCTCCCGGTCCCACTGTCTCCTATTGGCTTGTTTTTTCTAGAGCCGCGATCGCCTCTAAGTGATCTCCTACTTGCTGTAGCAGGTCTTTTAATTCAGGTAGGGACTCTAGCTGTTCAGTGTTGAGGGCGGGATTATTGCGGACACATCGCTCCAGCTCATTAACCTTGTGGTGGAGCTGCTGCGCCAAGCGCAAGGCATCACGACCGATCGCTACCAACCGCTGCTTTTGATAAAACTTCAAAGCCGCGCCCCGCAAAACTTGTAATGTCGCTTCTTCGCCATTGTTTCCCGGCATGATCCGCAAGCGCAACAGCAAATCTTCTTGCTCGTAGCGGCCCGGAATTTCCACTTGTTGGATTTGTCCAGGGGGAAATAAAGGCACGTTAGATAGCTGCTTCAGTGCTAAAATTACCCCGGCAAACACCGGTAAGGGCAATTGATCCAATACCGACTGCACCACACCATCTCGACTCCAGAGAATTCGCCCTTGCTCAGGTTGCCGCTCAAAGTATAACCGTCCGATACCCCCCATTACCACTCGACCCAGCAACTCTTGCAGTAGCTGTTTGGGAGGCAGATTCGCAATTTCTGCCAAAGGACTGTCAGGATGGGATACTCCTACTTGCAAAACCGGTAAGTCTTCCCACAAGATTTCATGTGTCTGGATTCTAGTTCCCCCGTCTCCTAGTTCCGGGAGACTCGGAGAGGGGGGGACGGGGAGAGGGGGAGACGGGGAGACGGGGAGAGGGGGAGTATTCCCCTGGTCCCCCCGTCCCCCAGTCCCCCCGTCCCCCAGTCCACTGGTTCCCCAGTCCCCCAGTCCCCCAGTCCCCAGGTCGGTGAGCGAAGCCGAACCGCCGTCCCCCAGTCCCCCCGGAGGCAAGCTGGGTACAGGAGGGGGTGCCAAGGAAGAAGCTCCCGGATATAGATATTGAGTTGAGCCGGTGACTCGATCGTCTGCGGGTTTCCTCACCACTGTGGGTTTAGGATTGCGGGATTGGCTGTAGTTGAGGTAAGCCGAGAGAATTGATTTATGGGTTTCTGGTTCTAGGCGTTTGGGCACCAGAGAGCAGTTGATATAGCCCAAAATTCGCCGCACGTATTCCAAGGCGGCGGCGTCCTTCGGATCTACCATCCCCAGGTGAAGGCGGCTGCCTTGAATGGATAAAGGCAGCACTTCATGGTACAAGCAAACTTCAAATGGCAGTACGCTGTCGATTAACTGGAAGATCTGCTCGGATTGATGCTCGGAATTCATACCGGAATTCATTTCCGCAGTCCTACACTGGTTCGATTCTGATGGCATAATGGGCATAGCCAATAAATATAGCTAAAAATTAGCGATTAGCAATTAGCAGTTAATTGATAATTGCTAATGATTGATGGTCTTTGTTCTCCCCCATCACCCCAGATGAAGCTCTATCCCTGAAGCCGATCGCATAATCCGGGGAGTTGGTGGGTTTCAGCCCCAAGCGCTTTCCGATTGGTGATTCCCTCTGGCTGCCCTTCAACAGTAGCCGATGTGTTAACTTTGCCCTCAATTGGTTAAGGGCATAGGAATTGCCGTTTCGCCTGTGCAAAAATCACAGGCACCGGCTCAGGGATCAGTTGGTGCCTGCCAGAAAAACCTGTTTGGGGATGTTGCCGAACTACCCATCAACAAGTCCGCCAATCTTAATTTCTGGTTAACCATCTGTAATCGCCAGTCCTCCGGAGATAACACAGGATGGGTATAGTGTATCAACGGAATATGCCACTATATATGACAAAATACCTGTTACTCGGGTGATATTGGTCACTCAGAGGTAGCGGGAGGACGGGGGGACGGGGTGACGGGGAAGAGGGGGAAGAGGGGGAGGAGGGGGAAGAGGGGGAACCAGGGGACGGGGGAAGAGGGGGAGGAGGGGGAAGAGGGGGAAGAGGGGGAAGAGGGGGAGGAGGGGGAGGAGGGGGAAGAGGGGGAGGAGGGGGAAGAGGGGGAGGGGGGGGA
>Ga0073934_10001432_pt1 | contig 57313 bp, 54 predicted proteins | sample LarsenN4metaG_FD_76834 | JGI IMG/M metagenome (GOLD analysis project Ga0073934, IMG submission 76834) | Hot spring sediment bacterial and archeal communities from British Columbia, Canada, to study Microbial Dark Matter (Phase II) - Larsen... ...
CGCGGGGCTCGCTCGCCACCTCCGCGACGCGCTTCCGAACGCCACGTTCGTGGGGTTCACCGGTACGCCGGTCGAGCTGGAGGACCGGGACACGCGCGCGGTGTTCGGCGACTACATCGACATCTACGACGTTCAGCGGGCCGTGGACGACGGCGCGACCGTGCCCATCTACTACGAGAGCCGTCTCGCAAAGCTCGACCTGCCCGAGGAGGAGAAGCCGCGGATCGACGAGGAGTTCGAGGAGGTGACCGAGGGCGAGGAGGTCGCCCGCAAGGAGCGGCTCAAGACCAAGTGGGGACAGCTCGAGGCGGTGGTCGGCAGCCGCAAGCGGCTCGCCCTGATCGCCCGGGACCTCGTGGAGCACTTCGAGCAGCGGCTGGACGCGATGGAGGGCAAGGCGATGGTCGTCTGCATGTCCCGGCGCATCTGCGTCGAGCTCTACGACGAGATCGTCAAGCTCCGCCCCCACTGGCACGCCGACTCCGACGATGCGGGCGAGATCAAGGTGGTCATGACCGGCTCCGCCTCCGATCCGCCCGAGTGGCAGCGGCACATCCGCAGCAAGCGCGCGCGGGAGGCGATCGCCCAGCGCTTCAAGGATCCCCGCGATCCCTTCAAGGTCGTGATCGTGCGGGACATGTGGCTCACCGGCTTCGACGTTCCGAGCCTGCACACCATGTACCTGGACAAGCCGCTACGCGGCCACACGCTGATGCAGGCGATCGCGCGGGTGAACCGCGTGTTCAAGGACAAGCCCGGTGGCCTGGTCGTCGACTACCTCGGGCTCGCCGACGACCTCCGCAAGGCCCTCGCCACCTACACCGAGAGCGGCGGCATGGGCGAGGCGGCAGTCAACCAGGACGAGGCCGTCGCGGTCATGCTCGAACGCTCCGAGGTTTGTCGCGACATGTTCCACGGCTTCGACTACGCCGCCTACTTCACCGGATCCGCCGACGAGAAGATGCAGATGCTCCCGGCCGCCCAGGAGCACATCCTGGGCCAGCCTGACGGCAAGGACCGGTTCATCAAGGCGGTCGTGGAGCTCTCGAAGGCCTTCTCGCTCTCCGTGCCCAGGCCCGAGGCGCTTGCGATCCGCGACGAGGTGGCGTTCTTCCAGACGGTGAAGGCCGCGCTCGCCAAGACCGAGCGCGGGAAGCGCAGGCCAGAGGAGGACCTCGACCACGCCATCCGCCAGATCGTCTCGGAGGCGATCGCGCCCGAAGGCGTCATCGACATCTTCCGCGCCGCCGGACTGCAGAAGCCCGATATCAGCATCCTCTCCGACGAGTTCCTCGCCGAGGTGCGCGAGATGCCGCACCGCAACCTGGCGGTGGAGCTGCTGCAGAAGCTGCTGGGCGACGAGATCAAGACGCGGGCTCGCCGGAACATCGTCCAGTCGCGGGCGTTCTCCGAGATGCTCGAGGCGGCTCTGCGGAAGTATCAGGCACGGGCGATCACCACCGCGCAGGTGATCGAAGAGCTCATCGAGCTGGCCCGCCAGATGCGCGAGGCACAGCGACGCGGCGAGGACCTCGGCCTGAGCGACGAGGAGCTGGCCTTCTACGACGCGCTCGAGACGAACGACAGCGCCGTCGCGATCCTCGGGGACGAGACGCTGCGGATGATTGCCCGGGAGCTGACCGAGACCGTACGGCGAAACGCCACGATCGACTGGACGGTGAAAGAGACGGCGCGCGCCAACCTGCGGCGGATGGTCAGGCGCATCCTGCGCAAGCACGGCTACCCGCCCGACAAGTCCGAGAAGGCGACCCAGACGGTGCTGGAGCAAGCGATTCAGCTCGGATTCGAGTTCGCCGAGGAGGCGGTTCCCGAGCCGAGCGTGGCGGCTCCGTTCGACATCGTCCCGGAGGACGAGGCACGGCCTTACGAGAACTGCGTCCCGCTCCTCACGCTGAAGGCCGCCGCGGGCGCGCTCGGGACGGATGAGAAACTCATCGAGCCCCTGGCATGGGTCCGTCCGAACGGACGAAAGAAGCCGGCGCCGGGCCTGTTCGTCGCGCAGGTGGTGGGGGAGTCCATGAACCGCCGGATCCCGAACGGCGCCTACTGCGTGTTCCGCTACCCGGTCCAGGGCTCTCGGCAGGGCCGGGTGGTGCTCGTCGAGCACCGTGACATCCACGACCCCGAGCTCGGCGGGAGCTTCACGGTCAAGGTGTGGGAGAGCGACAAGGAGGAGCTCGAAGGGGGTACCTGGCTTCATCGCGAGGTCCGCCTGAGGCCCGACACCACCGCCCCGGGGTACGCGCCGATCGTCCTCCGCGACGTGGCCGAGGGCGAACTCCGCGTCGCTGCCGAGCTCGTTGAGGTCCTGCCACCGACTTCTCCCGCGTGAAGGAGCAGGCCGTGGCGCGAACCTGGCTGTCCATCAAGGTGGAGCTGGTCTCGGGCCGGGGCGAGCGGTTCTGGCCGCGTCCGGGCCGCATCTTCGCCGCGTCCCGCACCCACTCGTTCGAGGCGCTCGCGTCGGCGATCGACGACGCCTTCGCCCGGTGGGACCGCTCTCATCTGCACGAGTTCCGGTTCCGAGACGGCCGCAAGATCGGCCTCCCCGATACCGACTGGGGGATCGAGCAGGACGTGACCGACTACCGCAAGACGAAGGTCGGCCTGCTCAAGCCCGGGGAGCAGTTCGTCTACATCTTCGACTTCGGCGATGACTGGACCCATCTCTGCACGGTCGCCGAGCAACGCATCGATCCGCTCGAGACCCTCGGGATCGTCCCCGATCGGCCGCTGCCCTACTGGGGATGGGGCGATATCCCCGACCAGTACGGAAGGCACTGGGACGGCGACGACGGAGAGTCCCCGCCGCCTGAGGATCCGGGCGGGCCCGATCCCGTTGAGCTCGACCACTGGCGGTGGTGACGTTCATCCGTTCTGCGGGTATGGACCGACAGCTTTGGACGCTTGCTGTATGGGGCAGGCGGGACCAAGTTCTTGTTCGAGTACGATCCGTCGACGCAGCATCGCAAGGGCACCAGAGTTCCTGAACGACGTGCGCGTGGCGCCGAGCTCGGAGCACTTCGAGGGAGGCCGTTGCGTCCGGTGCTCTTCGTCGTGCCCGGCGCGGACCGTGCGCTCGACTGCTGCGGCTCCTGCTGCGCGCTCCGCGCCTTGGGCCCGGAGAGTGGCTTGACCGTTTCGAAGGTCCCCTGCGCGAAGCACCCGGGGCCGGCAGGCAGCACACGCTCAAGCGGGCGGTGAAGCGGGTGCGGCTCGACGAGCTCGCCACGGTCGAGACCAGCGGGTGGGACGTCGCCGAGTGTCTGGGGCGCCGCCGGTACCGCGCGGGGGAGGCTGGGTAGGTTCAGCGCGTTGCCCCGCGCCAAGCGATGGCCTTCGCGGCGGTCTTGGGCGTAACGCCCAGTGCCTTCCCGATTTGGCGATGGCTCATCCCGAGTTCGCGCAGATGCCGGGCCCGAGATGCGATCTGCTGGTAGAGGGGCGGTGGAGAAACCTCGAGTAGCGGGGCCTCCACCGGGATCTGCGACACGGTTCGAATCCTTTGCGTCCGGGTCCACCATCGATGTCCGCCAGAGGAGGCGGTCTCCGCTAACTGCCCATGGCCCCTGATACACGGGTCGTTGGGACTCCTCGCGGACCTCCGTGCTGGGTCGACGTTGAAGTCTCCGGAACCAGGAACCCCGATCGGAAACCGCCCCTAACGCGACCTCAGGCCCCGGGGCAGGGCCCTCTCCGGCGCAGGCGCTGGCCGGTCTTCGGGAGGGCGAGTCCGCCTCCGTCGAGCCTCCTACTCGGAGAGCCGCATGACGAGCAAGCCGTTCAGTCCATCGCTCGCGATGATGCTGCCGCTGTCGAAGGAGGGGAACACGCCCCACGGCCCACGAAGATGTTGATGTTGTGATCGAGATGGTTGTTCGGGATCCGCCCGCTGGCCGGCGGGGTGCCGACCGGGTACCTGCCGCATGATGACCTCCCTCCGATCGGCTCGGACCGGACAGCGTCCGCACGGTCGGGCGTTCGCGCAAGAGGGGGTGTGTTCCTCTCTACGACCGAGGCTCCGGTGAGCGGTAGCTGAGGGAGCCGTGCCGGCTCCGGTCCGGTGTGGCGGGTCTGGCGCCGTGTCGCGAAGGAGAGACGACACGCTCGCGATGGTCAGGGCATCCCCATCCGGCGCTCGGCCTCGCGGGCGTGGGGCCAGCGCCGGACCCGGTCGGGGAGCAGAGGGAGCGTCCATCGAACGGTGGCCGCTATGGCGCGGAAGGCCCGCTCGGCGCCCGGATCCCACCGGAGCCCGAGCCCCGAACGGATCCGCGGCGGGAGCATCCCGACGGCCGCGAGCCCCGAGAGCAGCCCGACCGGGGACAGCACGAGCGGGGCTGGTGGCGACAGGACGGCTCGGGCGACCTGCCGGCACTCCTCGCCGATCCCGAGCCCGCCGATCGCGCGCTCGAGGTACCGGCGGAAGTCCCCGTAGGTCGGCGGCTGGAGGGCGTCCGGGATCCCGAAGGCCGAGCCCATGCGGAGCATCTCGAGGTAGTAACGCTCGCGTTGCCGGGGCGAGAGCGGCCGGACGAACCGCTCGTAGGTCACGAGCGAGGAGTCCACCAGCGTCGCATGGACCCACAGGAGCAGGTTAGGGTCCAGGGCCGAGTACGGGACGGCCCCCCGCTCTCCCCGGACGTGGGCGTGGATCCCGCCGACGCGCCGCACGGCCGCGCGCCACTGCTCCGAGTCGCCGAAGACCACCGTCAGGGCCGTGTCGACCGTGCGCCACAGGCGGTCGAACGGCTCGGCGGTGAGGTGGCTGTGGTCGGCGACGCCCGCCGCGACCATCGGGTGTGCGACCTGCATCAGCAGCGCCCGCCCGCCCCCGAGCAGCAGAACGGTCTCGGCGTTGATCCGCCACGCGATGCTGTCCGGCCCGAAGAGCCCCGGGTCCTCCCGTCGGCCCGGCCGCGGGCATGGGAAGCCGCGGACGACCTCGCCCAGCCCGCGGATCAGCCTGGTCTCCACCGTTCGATCGTAAGCGGGCGGACCCGGCCCGGCGTGGCCCACGCATGGTCAGGGACCGGAGGTGGGCCCACGCTCGACCCGTTCAGGTCTCCTCGGCCGTGGATCACCTCGACGAGGGCGTGCTGCCGGACCGCCCGCACCAGAGCCCTGTCGGCCGCGAGGAGGGAAGCACCTCGGATGACGGGTGGCGCCCGATCCGCCGTGCGGTCCAGGGCGCGTTGATCCTTTCCGCGCACGCGCCGGCTCCGGATCGCCGATACACTCGGCCGGCGATGCGGATCCTGGTCGTGGGCTGCGGCGGTGTGGGCTCGGCGGTCGCGCCGATCGCGGCGCGACGGGACTTCTACGAGCGCATCGTGTTCGCCGATGTTGACGAGACCCGCGCGCGCCGGGTGGTCGAGCGGTACGACGATGGAACCGGCCGCTTCGTTTCGGCGAGGGTCGACGCCTCGGATCCGTCCTCCATCGCCGCGCTCGCGAAGGAGCACCGCTGCGACGCGATCCTGAACGCGGTCGACCCGCGGTTCGTGATGCCGATCTTCCACGGCGCGTTCGAGGTGGGCGCTACCTACCTGGATATGGCGATGTCCCTCTCCGAACCCCATCCGGAACGCCCGTACGAGCTGCCGGGCAAGAGGCTCGGGGACGACCAGTTCGCCGAGGCCGCGGCCTGGGAGGAGCGGGGACTCCTCGCCCTCGTGGGCTGCGGGGTCGAGCCGGGGCTGTCGGACGTGTTCGCGCGGTACGCGGCGGATCACCTGTTCTCCCGGATCGACGAGATCGGGGTCCGCGACGGCGCGAACCTCGAGGTCCTCGGCTACGACTTCGCGCCCTCGTTCTCGATCTGGACCACGATCGAGGAGTGCCTGAACCCGCCGGTGGTCTGGGAGCGGGAGCGCGGTTGGTACACGACGCCGCCGTTCAGCGAGCCCGAGACGTTCGTCTTCCCAGAGGGGATCGGGCCGATCGAGTGCGTGAACGTGGAGCACGAGGAGGTCCTGCTGATCCCGCGCTGGATCGAGTGCGGGCGGGTGACGTTCAAGTACGGGCTCGGCGAGGAGTTCATCGACGTGCTTCAGACGCTGCACGAGCTCGGCCTGGACCGGACCGAGCCGGTCCGGGTCGGCGGCGTCGAGGTCTCGCCGCGGGACGTCGTGGCCGCCTGCCTCCCCGACCCGGCCACGCTCGGCGACCGGATGACCGGCAAGACCTGCGCGGGGACGTGGGTCCGGGGGCTCGGACCCGACGGCGCCCCGCGGGAGGTGTACCTGTACCACGTCGCCGACACCGAGGAGACCTGGGCGAGGGACGGGGCCCAGGCGGTGGTCTGGCAGACGGCGCTGAACCCCGTGATCGCGTTCGAGCTGCTCGCGAGCGGGGTCTGGGAAGGCGTCGGCGTGCTCGGCCCCGAAGCGCTCGACGCCGTTCCGTTCCTCGATCTGCTCGAGGCCTACGGCGCGCCGTGGGCCCTCGAGGAGCGCAGGCCGGTCTGAGCCGCGTCCTCCGGTAGCATCTGCGCACCATGCGCAGGTACGACCCGGCCGAGATCGAGCCGAGGTGGGTCGAGCGGTGGGAGCGGGAGGGCCTGTACCGGGCCTCCGAGGACCCCGACGACCCGCGGCCGCGCTTCTACGCGCTCGACATGTTCCCGTACCCGTCGGGCGACCTGCACATGGGCCACGCCGAGGCGTTCAGCGGCGGGGACACGGTCGCCCGGTTCGCCTGGATGCGGGGGTACAACGTCCTGCACCCGATCGGGTGGGACGCCTTCGGGCTACCGGCCGAGAACGCCGCGATCAAGCGCGGGACCCACCCGAAGGAGTGGACGTACACGAACATCGAGCAGCAGGCGGGCTCGTTCCGCCGGATGGGGATGTCGTTCGACTGGACGCGGCGGCTGCACACGAGCGACCCCGAGTACTACCGATGGACGCAGTGGCTGTTCCTGAAGCTGTTCGAGCGCGGCCTCGCGTACCGGAAGCTCGCGCCGGCGAACTGGTGCCCGAAGGACGCCACGGTGCTCGCGAACGAGCAGGTGATCAACGGGGTGTGCGAGCGCTGCGGCACGGCGGTGGTCCGCAAGGACCTCACCCAGTGGTTCTTCAAGATCACCGACTACGCCCAGCGCCTGCTCGACGACATGGACGAGCTGATCGACTGGCCCGAGCGCGTCGTCACGATGCAGCGGAACTGGATCGGTCGATCGGAGGGCGCGCAGGTGGCGTTCGAGATCGCCGAGACGGGCGACCGCGTCGACGTGTTCACGACCAGGCCCGACACGCTGTGGGGGGTCACGTTCTTCGTCTTCGCGGTCGAGCACCCGCTGGTGCCGCGGCTCGCCGGGGCGGGCGGGACCTCGGCCGAGGCGCAGGCGCTGATCGATCGCCTCGCCGCGACGCCGCTCACGAACCGCGAGCAGGCCGAGAGCCGCGAGGGTGTCCACCTGGGCGTCCACGCCGTGAACCCGGTGAACGGGGAGCGCGTGCCCGTCTTCGTCGCGCCCTACGTGCTGATGGAGTACGGCACGGGGGCCGTGATGGGGGTTCCGGCGCACGACCAGCGCGACTTCGAGTTCGCCCGCGCGCGCGGCCTGGAGGTCCGCGTGGTCGTCCGGCCGCCGGGGGAGGAGCGGGACGCCGCGGCGATGACCGAGGCCTACGACCACGAGGGCGTGATGGTGAACTCCGGGCCGTTCGACGGGGTCCGCTCGCCGGAGTCGATCGGCGAGGTGATCGGCTGGCTCGAGGAGCAGGGGAAGGGCAAGGCCGCGGTGACCTACCGGCTGCGGGACTGGCTGATCAGCCGCCAGCGGTACTGGGGGGCGCCGATCCCGATCGTGCACTGCCCCGAGCACGGGGAGGTGGCGGTACCCGAGGAGGAGCTGCCGGTCCTGCTGCCCGACGACGTCGACTTCCGCCCCGGGGGCGAGTCGCCGCTCGCGCGCCACGAGGGGTTCGTGAACGCCACCTGCCCGACGTGCGGGAAGCGCGCCCGGCGCGACACCGACACGATGGACACGTTCGTCGACTCCTCCTGGTACTTCTTCCGGTACTGCTCACCCGGGGATCCCGACCGCGCGTTCGACCCGGAGGGGGTCGCGCGGTGGATGCCGGTCTCCCAGTACACGGGCGGCGTCGAGCACGCGATCCTGCACCTGCTCTATTCGCGGTTCTTCACGAAGGTGCTCTACGACATGGGGCTCGTCGGGTTCACCGAGCCGTTCCCGCGCCTGATGAACCAGGGGCAGGTGATCTACGGCGGCGCGTCGATGAGCAAGTCGAAGGGCAACGTGGTCGAGCCGATGCCGCTGGTCGAGCGGTGGGGGGCCGACACGATGCGCCTGACGATGCTCTTCGCCGGGCCGTTCGAGGACGACATCGACTGGAAACTGATCGCGCCCGACCCCGAGCGTCGCCCCGGCGTGAACGCGTGGCTCGGACGGGTCCACGCCGCCGTCTTCGAGGCGGCCGGGCGCGACGCCCCGGAGCCGCTCGAGCTGCGCCGTCTCACGCACCGGACGATCCGGGGGGTGACCGAGGACCTGGAGCGGTTCCGGTTCAACGTGGCGATCTCCAAGCTCCAGGTCCTGTCGAACGAGATCCGCGCGGTGCTGGACCAGGGGGGCGGGGCGCGGGAGGCGGCGACCGCGCTGGTGCTCATGCTCGCGCCGCTCGCGCCGTTCGCGGCCGAGGAGCTGTGGCGGGAGGCGCTCGGGAACCCCGAGAGCGTGCACCGGGCGGCCTGGCCCGCGTTCGACCCCGGGCTCGCGGCGGTCGAACGCGTCACGATGGTCGTCCAGGTCGACGGCAAGGTCCGCGACCGTCTGGAGGTCGACGCTTCGTCCACGGACGAGGCCTGCCGGGAGCTCGCGCTCGTCTCCGAGAAGGCGCGGCGCGCGATCGACGGGCGGGAGGTCGCCCGGGTGATCGTCCGAGCCCCGCGTCTGGTGAACATCGTCACCGCCGGCTGACCGGTCCGCGCCGATCCCCGCGGGCCGTTCGACCGCCCCCCGTCCCCGTCGTCGAGGGCCGTTCGACTCCCGTGGCCGGCCGTCCGCCGGTCCAGGCTGGGTCGGGGTCGCGGGGTGGCCCCGGCGAGGAGGAGCCCTCGATGGACGACTGGTTCGAGCCCTACAAGGTCAAGGCCGTCGAGCGCATCCCGATCACCACGCGGGAGGAGGGGGCGGGGTGGAACACGTTCCTCCTGCGCTCGGACCAGGTGACGATCGACCTGCTCACGGACTCGGGCACCAACGCGATGAGCGACCGGCAGTGGGCGGCGATCATGCTCGGCGACGAGGCCTACGCGGGCAGCCGCAACTTCTACCGGCTCGAGGAGACCGTCCGCCGGATCTACGGGTACGAGCACGTGATCCCCACCCACCAGGGTCGGGGCGCCGAGCACATCGTGTCCCGGATGCTGATCCGGCCGGGGGACCAGGTCCCGGGCAACATGTACTTCACCACCACGCGGCTGCACCAGGAGCTCGCCGGCGGGGAGTTCGTCGACGTGATCGTCGACGCAGCTCACGATCCCCAGAGCCCGTACCCGTTCAAAGGTGACGTCGACGTCGAGAAGCTCGAGAAGGTGATCGAGCGCGCCGAGCACGTCCCGTACCTGTCGGTCGCCGGCACGGTGAACATGGCGGGCGGCCAGCCGATCTCGATCGCGAGCCTCCGCACGGTCCGGGAGGTGGCCGACGAGCACGGGATCCTCGTGATCCTGGACGCGACGCGGGCGGTGGAGAACGCCTGGTTCGTGAAGGAGCGCGAGCCCGGTTACGCCGACCGCAGCGTGGCCGAGATCCTCCGCGAGATGTGCGACCTGACCGACGCCTGCACGATGTCGGCCAAGAAGGACTCGCTGGTGAACATCGGCGGCTGGATCGGGCTCCGCGACCCCGAGCTCGCGGCCCTGGCCCGGAACCTGTGCGTGGTGTACGAGGGGCTCCACACGTACGGGGGGCTCGCCGGCCGGGACATGGAGGCGATCGCGGTCGGGATCGAGGAGTCCGTGGACGAGCACCACATCCGGACCCGGATCCTCCAGGTCCGCGAGCTCGGGGAGCGCCTGCTCGCGGCCGGGGTGCCCATCGTGGAGCCGATCGGCGGGCACGCGGTGTTCGTCGACGCGCTCCGGTTCTACCCGCACATCCGGCAGGAGGAGTTCCCGGCCCAGCGGCTGGCGGCCGAGATCTTCCTGGACTCGGGCACGAGGACGATGGAGCGCGGGATCGTCTCGGCGGGCCGGGACCCCGAGACGGGGCAGCACCGGCACCCGGCCCTCGAGCTCGTCCGCCTCACGATCCCTCGGCGCGTGTACACCTCCCGGCACCTGGCGGCCGTGGCCCGGTCGGTGGCCGACGTCCACGAGCGGCGCGAGGAGACCCGCGGGCTCGAGATGGTGTTCGAGCCCAGGTACCTGCGGTTCTTCCAGGCCCGGTTCCGCCCGCTCCCGGCCTGATCCGGGGCGCTCGGCGTCCCCGAGCCGCCGGCCCGCGGCTCCCGGATCGCGCCGGCCCGCGGCCCCCGGATCGCCCCGGCCTTGGTCCTCAATCGCGCCGGCCGGAAGGTCGATACCTGAACCGGGCCCGGTTGCCGGGCCTCAGACGCCGCTCCGGAGGAGGATCGGGTTGGGCGTGGTCGCGACTCGGACGGTTCCCGTCCGCGCCATCGCGCTGGACGGTTCGGGCCGCTCGGTCCTGCGCACCGAGCGGTCGATCGCCCTCGTGCGGATCGCGCTGGTCATGGCGGTCGCGGGCATCTACACGGTGTCGCTAGGGGTCCAACGCCGGCTCGGTCCCGGGGCGCTCGTGATCCTCGTCCTGGCCGCCGCCTACGCGATCGTCTCCGTCCTCCCCTTCTCGGGGACCGATCTGCCCACCTCCCGCGTCCGCACGATGACGCTGATGACGGACATCGTGCTGATCACCCTGTGGGTACACGCCACCGGTGGGCCCCGGAGCGAGTTCTGGACGCTGTACCTGATCGCGATCGTGTCCGTGGCCCTGCGGTTCGGGTTCCTCGAGACCATGGCGGGCGCCCTCGGCCTCGCCGTGCTCCACCTGGGCGCGATGTCGGTGTGGGGTGGGCTCTCACAGGCCCAGCTGATCTACCGGCCCACGCTGATGCTCGTGACGGCGTTCGCCGTCGGCGCCCTGGCCTACCAGCGAGCGGTGCACCGTCGAGAGCGGCTGGAGTTCGAGGAGCTCGCGAAGGAACGGACCGCGGAGCTCGGGCAGGAACGTGCCGAGGTCGAACGGCTCCGACGGGTGGACCTCGCTCGGTCCGAGTTCGTGGCGGTGGCGGCACACGAGTTCCGCGGCCCCCTGGCCGCGATCCTGGGGGTCCTGAGCACCCTGCGCACCCACGGCTCGGCGCTCGAGACGGAGGTGAGCGAGGAGCTCCTGGACGGGGCGGCGGCCCAGGCACAGCGGCTGGCGCGCCTCGTCGAGGACCTGCTCACCCTCGCGCGGATCGAGGACGGGATCGTGCGGCTCGACCTCGAGCCCGCGTCGGTGCGGGACCTGCTGACGGAGGCCGAGCACGCTTCGGCCACCGTGGGCCGGGTTCACGTCGAGATCGGGCGCGTCGACGACGTGGTGTGCGACGCGGACGCCGTGATCCGGATCCTGACGAACCTGCTCGACAACGCGCGGAAGTACTCGCCGGATGGCGCCCCGATCGTGGTCGCCGTCGACCAGGACGACCGGTGGGTACGGTTCGCGGTCCGGGACGCTGGCACCGGCGTCCCGCCGGCCGAGCGCGAGGCGATCTTCGAGCGGTTCCGGCGCGTGGGGAACGGGACCCACCCGGGGGCGGGCCTCGGGCTGTACATCTGCCGTGGCCTCGTCGAGGCCCACGGCGGCGCGATGGCGGTCCGCGACTCGCCCGAGGGCGGCGCCGAGTTCGCCTTCACGCTCCCCCGTCGCGCGCCGGTCGACGCCGCCGGGAACGGGGGTGCCCCTGTGACCCAGATCACGGCGACCGCGTCTCCCTCGCGCTAGCCTCCCGACGTCGCCTCCTCTCCCTCCGCGTTCGGAGGTACGGTGTCGGGAGGGTCGCTCGGCGATCGGCTGTCCTCGCTCTCGCGGGGTGAGCTCGTCACCCTCGTCGTGCTGGTGGCCGCGCCGCTCGCCGGTGCCGGGCTCTGGTACGTGCGCTCGCTGCCCAAGCCGGTGGAGGTCCGGGCCGGGCCGCAGCCGGGCGCCCCGGCGGTCGCCTCGCCGTCCTCGACGCCCGCGCTGCTGCTCGTCGACGTCGCCGGGTGGGTCCGGCGTCCCGGCGTGTACGAGTTCGCCGAGGGCGCGCGGGTGATCGACGCGATCGAGGCGGCGGGCGGTGCGCGCCCGGGGGCGATGCTCCAGAGCCTGAACCTGGCCGCGCCCCTGGTCGACGGGACCCAGGTCCTGGTCCCGAAGGAGGGAGAGGCGCCGCCGCCGGGCGCGGCCTGGGGCTCCTCGATGGCCGGCGGGCTCGTGAACGTGAACACCGCCTCGGCGGCCGAGCTCGAGACGTTGCCCGGGATCGGCGAGGTGCTCGCCCAGCGGATCATCGACCACCGCACCGCGAATGGGCCCTTCACCTCGGTGGACCAGCTCCTCGACGTGAGCGGGATCGGCGAGTCGATCCTGGGGTCGATCCGGGACCTCGTGACGGTGTGAGCGCCTGGCGAACGCCCGCGGCCGCCGCGGCCGTCTGGGCTGGGCTGCTGCTCCGGCCCCTCGTCGGCGAGCGCTTGCCGGTCGCCGCGTGGCTCGCGCTCGGGAGCGCGCTGCTCCTCGGAGCGCTCGCGCTCGCCCCTCGCCGGTCGCCGCACCCCGAGCTCCGCCTCCCCGGCCCGACCTCGCCCGTGCGGGCGCTCGAGCCGGCCAGGCTCTCGCCCGGCCGAGGACCGCTCGCCGTCCCGGCGACGCTGACCGTGGCGGGGGTCCTCGCCCTGGCGGTCGGGTGGGGCGGAGCGCACGCCCACCGGACACGCGACGCGTTGCTCCCCCGCCTCGCCCCGGCCGCGGTGACCGTCGAGGCCGTGCTCCGGACCGACCCGCGGGCCGAGCGCGACCGCTGGCGGGCGATCGCGGACGTCCGGCTCGTGACCGCGGCGGAGCTCGCGGCCTCGGTCCGCGAGTCGGTGTGGCTCGACGGCCGGGGCGAGCCGCCGCCGGCCGTGCGTGGGGACCGGGTCCGGGTCGAGGGCACGCTCGACCTGCCCGAGGAGCCGGGCTTCGCCGGGTCGCTCCAGCGGCGCGGCATCGTGGTCAGGCTCCGGGTGGGCGAGGCGACCCGCCTCGGGCCCTCCGACGTGGCCTTCGTGCGCTGGGCGCAGGGCTTCCGGGCGCTCGTCGGACGCTCGATCCGCGAGCTGTTCCCGCCGCGCCCCGCTGGGCTCCTGCTCGGGCTCTCGCTCGGGGACGACTCGATGCTCGATCCTGCCCTCGAACGCGACTTCCGCGCGAGCGGCTTGTCGCACCTGTTGGTGGTGTCGGGCGGGAACGTGGTGATGGTGCTCGCGCCGGTGCTCGCCCTGGCCTCCCTGCTCCGGCTCCCGCGCTGGCCGCGGTTCGCGATCGGGGTCGGGACCGTCGCGTTCTTCGTGGTGCTCACCGGCGCCGAGCCCTCGGTGATGCGCGCCGGCGTGATGGCGGGGCTGACGCTCCTCGGGGTGCTGCTGGGGCGGCCCCGCAGCTCGGGCTCGATCCTGGCGGGGGCCGTGTTCGCGCTGCTCGTGCTCGACCCGGCCCTGGCGTGGTCGGTCGGGTTCCAGCTCTCGGTGGCGGCTACGGCGGGGATGGTCGTGATGGCCACGCCGCTCGCCGACCGGCTGCCCTTCTTGCCCCGGCCGGTCGCGCTCGCGGGGGGCGCCACGCTCGCGGCTCAGGTCGGCGTGACGCCGATCCTCCTCTACTACTTCCACGAGGTGCCGCTCTCGACGCTCGTCGCCAACGTGCTGGCGTTCCCGGCCGTGGCGCCGGCGATGCTGCTCGGCCTGGGCGCGGCCGGCGCCGGCCTGGCCTGGGAGCCGGCGGGCAGGGTGCTCGCCGCACTCGCTGGCCTGCCGCTGCGGTACCTGGAGGTCGTTGCCGACCGCACCGCCCAGGCGCCGGTCCCGTGGATCACGGGCGGCGGGACGGCGGGTCTGATCGTCGGGCTCGCGGTGGCGGCGGCGCTCGCGTGGTGGCTGCGGTCGGGGCGGAGGGCGCCCCGCGCGCTGCTCGTCGGGCTCCTCGCGCTGGCGCCGGTCCTCGCGTGGTCCCGCGCCGTGTCCTCCGGACCCCCGTCGGGCCTCACGGTCCGGTTCCTCGACGTCGGACAGGGGGACTCGGCGCTGGTGACCTCGCCGGCCGGGGCGACGATCCTGGTCGATGCGGGCCCCGACGAGGCGCAGGTGGCCACCGAGCTCTCGGCGCTGGGCGTCAAGCGGCTCGACGTCGTGGTGGCCACGCACCCGCACGCCGATCACATCGCGGGGCTCCCCGCGGTGCTCGCGCGCTTCCCGGTCGGGGTCCTGCTCGAGCCGGGGTGCCCCGACGACACGCCCGACCTGCGGGAGCTGCGGGATGCGGTGCGGTCCGAGGCGATCCCGGTCCGGCACCCGCGGGCCGGCGACGGCCTCACCGTGGGGGACCTGCGCGTCGACGTGCTCTCGCCCGAGGGCTGCTGGACCGGGACCGGATCCGACACGAACAACGACTCCCTGGTCCTGCTCGTCTCGCTCGGGGAGGACACCCTGCTGCTGACCGGCGACCTCGAGGAGCCGGCGCAGGAGGTCCTGCTCGAGCGCGGCCTGCCCCCGGACGTCGAGGTCCTGAAGGTCCCGCACCACGGCGGCGCGACCACGCTCGAGGCGTTCTTCGACGCGGTCGATCCCGAGATCGCGGTCGTGAGCACCGGCCCGAACACCTACGGCCACCCCGTCCCGGAGGTGCTCGAGCAGATCCGGGAGACCGGCGCGCGGGTCCTGCGGACGGACCTGATGGGCGACGTGGTGGTCGTCTTCGAGCGCCAGGGGCTCCGTGTAGCATCCGCGTGAGTGACCGCCGCACGCCGCGACCGCGAGCGCCGTCCCGAGGGGTCGGGATGACCGCCGCCCCGAGGAAGGCGCCCGTGCACCTGCTCTGGGGCGAGGATCCGTTCCTCCTGCGGGAGGCGGCGCTCGAGATCCTCGGGGACGTCCGGGCCACCGAGGTCGACGCCAGCGAGTGGCGCGGCGGGGAGACCTCCGACCTGGCCACCCCCTCGCTGTTCGGCGAGCGGCGAGGGCTCCTCGTCACCGACGCCAAGCAGCTCGACGACGGCGCGATCGCGGAGCTCCGCGGCTACCTCGCGGCTCCCGATCCCGAGGCTCCCCTGGTCCTGGTGGCCGTCGTGGGCGAGCGGGCCAAGGCGCCGGCGGCGCTCCTGAAGCTCGTCCAGGGCATGGGTGAGGTGCGGGAGGTCCGCGTCCAGCGCCGGGACCTGCCGGGCTGGCTCCAGGGCCGGGCGAAGGCCAAGGGGCTCTCGCTGGCGCCCGAGGGAGCCGCCGGCCTCGTGGAGCGGCTCGGGGAGGCCCCGGCCGCGCTCGAACAGGCGCTGGACCAGCTCGCGACGGCGTTCGCCGGCGAACGCATCACAACCGAGCTCGTGGCCCGCCAGTTCCGGGGGCTGGGGGAGCAGCACGTGTGGGACCTGTGCGACAAGGCCTTCGGGCGGGATCTCGAGGGCTCGATGCGCTCGCTCAGGACGCTGATGTCCGCGCGCGAGGATCCGCTGCTCGTCCTCGGAGGGATCGCCTCGCGACTGCGGGACCTCGTGCGGGTCCGGTCGCTCCCCGAACGCCTCCCGCCGGCCGAGCTCGCCAAGCGGGCCGGCCTGCGGTTCGACTGGCAGGCCCGGCGCTACCGGGAGCAGGCCCGGCGGTTCACGATGGACGAGCTCGTCCGGCTCCACGAGCGGATGGTCTGGGCGGACCGCGCGCTGAAGTCGGGGGCGTCCGAGGACCTGGTGCTGCCGATCGTGGTCGCCGAGATCGCGGGCGGGTCTGTGGGCGCGCTGGTCTGAGCGGGGTCTACTCGTCCGAGCCGGCGGCCACGCGGTTCGCGGCGCGCGCGAGCCGGGACTTGTGGCGGGCGGCCGTGCGAGGGTGCACGACCCCCTTGGATGCCGCCTTGTCGAACGCCCGCGCGGCCGCGCGTGCCTGCGCCTGCGCCGCCTCGGCGTCGCCCTCGGCCACGGCCACACGGACCCTCTTGGCCTGGGTCTTCAGCGCCGACCGCACCGACTTGTTCCGGAGCCGGCGCTTCTCGTTCTGACGGTTCCGCTTGATCTGGGACTTGATGTTGGCCACGGCGACCGAGTGTACCAGCGGCGATGCCCCCGCCAGCCCGTTCGAGCCGGGGAGGGCGCCCGTACGATAGGCGGGCCGTGACCGAGCCCAGCCGCATCCGGAACTTCTGCATCATCGCGCACATCGACCACGGGAAGTCCACCCTGGCCGACCGCCTGCTCGAGCTCACGCACGCCGTCTCCGACCGGGACATGCGCGAGCAGTACCTGGACAAGATGGACCTCGAGCGCGAGCGGGGGATCACGATCAAGGCGCAGGCGGTGCGCCTGGCCTACGACGGGTTCGAGCTGAACCTGATCGACACGCCCGGGCACGTCGACTTCACCTACGAGGTCTCGCGCTCGCTCGCCGCCTGCGAAGGCGCCGTCCTCCTGGTCGACGCGGCTCAGGGGGTCGAGGCCCAGACCCTCGCGAACTACCACCTCGCGCGCGACGCGGGCCTTTCGATCGTGCCGGTCGTGAACAAGATCGACCTGCCGCAGGCCGACCTCGAGGGCACCCGGGCCGACCTCGCCGAGCTCGTGGGGTGCGAGCCCGAGGAGGTGCTCGCCGTCTCGGGCAAGACCGGGCAGGGGGTGCCCGAGCTGCTCGAGGTCGTGATCGCCCGGGTGCCGCCGCCCGACGGCTCGCGCGAGGCGCCGCTCCGGGCGCTGATCTTCGACTCGACCTTCGATCCGTACCGGGGCGTGGTCGCCTACCTGCGGGTGAAGGACGGCGTGCTGCCCTCGCGCGCGAAGGTGCGCTTCATGGCGACCGGGCTCGACTCCGAGGCGGAGGAGGCGGGCGTGTTCGCCCCCGAGGCGACCCCGGTCGACCGCCTCGAGACGGGCGAGGTCGGGTACCTGATCACCGGGCTGAAGGACGTCCACCAGGTCAAGGTCGGGGACACGGTCACCGTCGCCGGCAAGGGGCGGGCCTCCGAGCCCCTGTCCGGCTACCGCGAGCCGCTGCCGATGGTCTGGAGCGGGCTGTTCCCCGCCGAGGGCGGCGACTACACCGAGCTGCGGGACGCGCTCGACCGGCTGAAGCTGAACGACGCCGCGCTGGTGTTCGAGCCCGAGACCTCGCAGGCGCTCGGGTTCGGGTTCCGCTGCGGGTTCCTCGGCCTGCTCCACATGGACATCGTGAAGGAGCGCCTGGAGCGTGAGTTCGGCCTCGAGCTGATCGCGACCGCGCCGAACGTGGAGTTCCACGTGATCCGGGGCGCCGAGACGATCGTGGTGCACAACCCCAGCGAGATGCTCCACCCCGGCACGTACGACCGCGTCGAGGAGCCGGTCGTGCTCGCGACGATCATCACGCCGGCCGAGCACCTGGGCGCCGTGCTCGAGCTCTGCCAGGCGCGCCGCGGCGAGATGGCGGACATGCGGTACCTGTCGCCGACCCGCGTCGAGGTGCACTACCGGCTCCCGCTGGCCGAGATCATCTTCGACTTCTTCGACCAGCTGAAGTCCAAGACGCGCGGGTACGCCTCGCTCGACTACGAGCCGATCGGCTACGAGCCGAGCGAGCTCGTGCGCGTGGACGTGCTGCTCCACGGCGAGCCGGTGGACGCGTTCAGCAGCGTGGTCCACCGCGAGAAGGCGTACCGCTACGGCCGCCGGATGGTGGAGCGCCTGAGGGAGCTGATCCCGCGGCAGCTGTTCGACGTGGCGATCCAGGCTTCGATCGGCTCGCGGATCGTCGCGCGCGAGACCGTGAAGGCCAAGCGCAAGGACGTGCTCGCCAAGTGCTACGGCGGGGACGTGACGCGCAAGCGCAAGCTGCTCGAGGAGCAGAAGCGCGGCAAGGAGCGCCTGCGCCGGGTCGGGCGCGTCGACGTGCCGCAGGAGGCGTTCATCGCGGCCCTGCGCGTGGACCAGCAGAAGGCGGCCGGGCGATGAGCGCGGGGCTGTACGTGCACGTGCCCTTCTGCCTCACGCGGTGCGGCTACTGCGACTTCAACGCGTACGCCGGGCTCGACCACCTCGCGTCGCGGTACGTGGCGGCACTGGTCCGCGAGGCTTCGCTGGCCGCGCCGGGCTGGGTGGGGGAGGGGTTCGTGAGCGTGTTCCTCGGCGGCGGCACGCCGACGACGCTCGAGCCCGACGACCTCGGGCGGCTGCTCGGTCGCCTGCGGGAGCTGTTCCGCGTGGCACCCGACGCCGAGGTCACGATCGAGGCGAACCCGGACACGGTCGACCGCGCGAAGCTCGAGGTCCTCCTCGGGGCCGGCTACACGCGTCTGTCGATGGGGGCGCAGTCGTTCGACCCGGCGGTGCTGGCCTCGCTCGAGCGGCTGCACGACCCCGCGTCGGTGCGGCGGGCGATGCGCGAGGCGCGGGCGACCGGGTTCGCGAACGTGAACCTCGACCTGATCTACGGCGCCCACGACGAGAGGCTCGCCTCGTGGGACCGGACGCTGCGGGAGACGATCGACCTCGGTCCGGAGCACGTCAGCGCGTACGCGCTCACGATCGAGCCGTCGACCCCGCTCGGTCGGAAGGTGAGGGAAGGTCTGGTGCCGGCGCCGGACCCGGATCTCCAGGCGGACATGTTCGAGCTCGCGTGCGAGCTCCTCGCGGCGGCCGGGTACCAGCACTACGAGGTCTCGAACTGGGCGAAGCCGGGCTTCGCGTGCGCCCACAACCTCGGCTACTGGGAGCGCCGGCCGTACCTCGGGCTCGGGGCGGGGGCGCACTCGTACCGGAACGATCGGCGGTGGTGGAACGTCCGGCCGCCGCACGGGTACCTCGAGGCGGTCGAGGCCGGCCGGTTGCCGACCGGCGGAGAGGAGCGGCTCGAACCCTCGGACGCCTACCTCGAGGAGGTGTTCCTGCGCCTGCGGATCCTCGAGGGCGTGCCGGCGTCGTGGGTCGAGCCCGAGAAGGCCGAGCCGTTCCTCGTGGCGGGGCTCCTGCGCGAGACTGACGGCGCGCTCGTGCCCACCGAGCGCGGCATGCTCCTGCTGAACGAGCTCGTCCTGGCCCTGGCCGGCTAGGGTCGCAGGTCGGCCCCGCACCCGGAGGTCGACATGAACGAGGGCGTCGTCACGGGCCCCGCCGGCTCCTCGAGATCCCTCACCTCGACCACGCGGAGGACGCCGCCGTCGAGCACGAGGGTGGTCTCGTGGATCCTCCAGACCGCGTCCGGCGAGTCGTGCGGGAGGCTCTCGGCCGTCGTCGAGATCAGGACCCGCCCGCCCGGGCCGGTCTCGCAGCGGAGCGCGTCCGCGATGAACGCGTCGCCGCCGATCCAGAACTGCGGCGGCGCGCTCCCATCGAAGCCCTGCGTCGCACCAGCGGGATCGCCCGGCGGCTCGACCATCGGCATCACGAGCGCCGGCCCATCCCCGTCGCCAAGGATGTCGAAGAGCCTCAGGCCGACGATCGTGAACTGGACGTTCTGGACCAGGAGCTCGTCGGTCCCGTCGCCATCGACGTCCGGGGCGGCGAACGCGGTGCAGAACGGCTCGCACTCGATCGGCCCGAACGAGGCGTCCGACAGGCCGTCCCCCGTGACGTCCACCGCGACGAGCTGATCGCCCCCCTCATCGGTGGGGCACCGCCCCGTGTCGCCGGTCTTCGTGGCGACGACCGCGGTCCCCGTCACGCCGGGCGCGAACTCGCCCAGAACGCTCGTCACGTCGCACACCGGGAACCCGAGCCCGATGTCTTGCGCGCTATCCGGGGTCGGCGGGACGGATGTTGGGACCGAGGTGGTCGCCCCCGTGGGGAGCGTCTGCCACGCGGGCTCGCCGAGCGCCCCCGTGACGGCCGACGGCGTGCCGCCGTCTGCCGGGATCGTGTAGACCTGGGCGGTGTCGGCGGTGAAGGCGAGGAGGGTACCGTCGGGCGACCAAGCCGGGCTGGCGAGGTTCGGCAGCCCATCGAAGATGAGGATCTCGCCGGATCCGTCCGCCGCCATGGTGAAGAGGCCGGGCGCTTCCCCGCGGCGGACGAAGGCGATGCGATCGGTCGTCCACGACCACGCCGGCGATGTTTCGCCTTCGTCCGGCGTTCGCGTCAGGTTCATGAGCTGCGACCCGTCCAGGCGGACGGAGTAGATGTCCCAGGGGAAGCTGCGAGGATCGCCGGGATCGGGCACCGCGCCTTCGAACGCGATCGTTCCGCCATCCGGCGACCATGTCGGGTTGCCGACCAGCATGCTGTCCGTTCCTGGGATCAGCCGTGCCTCCCCGGTTGCCATCTCGAAGACGTAGATGCCGTAGACGCGGGTTGCTTCGCTGGGGGTCGATCCTGCGAACGCGATCATTCGTCCGTCGGGCGACCAACTCGGATCTTGCACCTGCCACGGCCCCTTCGTCAGGTTGTCGGTCAGCCAGGTCGGAGAGCCACCCTCGATCGGGACGGTCGCGAGGACCGCCTCGCCCTCGTTGAAGGACGGGATCGAATGTGCAACGACCACGGTGCGTCCGTCGGGCGAGACGTCGGGCGAGCGGTAATCCGCCGTGCCCTCTGGCGTCAAGCGCCGCAGGTTCGTGCCGTCGGCCTCCACAGCCATGAGTACGTCCCCCTCGCCTTCGGCCAGGGTGGAGAAGACGATCACTCCGTTCAACGACGGGATGGGGGCGACGGGCCGGCTCGCGTCCCTCGCGGGGATAGCCAGGACGAGCAGGTAGAAGCCAACGATGGTCGCGGCGAACAGTGCTAGGGCGATGACCCCGGCCTCGATCCTTCGGATGATGTGGCGCCGTTCCCGGCGGCGGATCAGGCGCTCGTAGACGCCGCTCGGATCCGCCGGGCGGGCGGCGCGCTCGATCTCGTGCTTCAGGCGTTCATCCAGCCGTGCCACGGTCGTTCGCCTCCTCGGCCTCTTCGGCCGTCCCGTCGTCCTCGATCCCGAGCGCCCCCGCCAGCGCGGCGCGGGCGCGCCACAGGGTGCTCTTCACCGTTCCCTCGCCGATCCCGAGGACCCGCGCTGTCTCCCGGGTATCCATCCCGAGGTAGTAGCGGAGCACCACGGCCTCGCGCTGGCGCCGGGGGAGCGCCCGCATCGCGTGTTCGACATCCACACGCTCCGCCACGAGCGGATCGGCGGAACCCGCTGGCCCGAGCCTCGAGCGCGCCCGGCGCTCGGCGACGATCCGCCGCAGGCCGCTGCGGGCCAGGTTCAGCGCCACGGTCGTCACCCACGCGTCCAGCCGCTCGATCTCGTCGCCCTTCTCCGACCGCTCCCAGGCCCGGAGGAGGGCCTCCTGCACGGCGTCCTCGGCGGCCGGCCGGCTCCCGCTCACCAGAGCGACCGCGGCGACCAGCCTCGGGTAGGCGGTGTGGAGGAACTCCCGGATCGCGATCTCGTCCACCCGCATGCGCTCGTCCCACCCTAGGACGCGGGAGCGGGCCGGGAGGTTGTCACGGACCCCGGGGACCGGTCGCACGCGCTGCGAGGGCCTAGCACTCTCCGGGGTAGACTGCTAAGCATGGTCGAGCCGGAGCTGGGCCAGCGCAAGGTCGCCGTCCTGCGGGCGGTGGTCGAGGAGTACGTGCGCTCGGGCGAGCCCGTCGGCAGCGAGACGATCGCCGAGCGCACCGGCCTCGGCGTGTCCCCGGCCACGATCCGCAACGAGATGGCCGCGCTCGAAGAGCTCGGGTACCTCACCCATCCCCACACCTCGGCCGGGCGCGTGCCCACGGACGCCGGCTACCGCAAGTACGTGGACTCCCTGCCGCCGGGCGGACGCCTTCGCGACCCGCAGCGACGGGCGATCGCCGGCTTCTTCGCCGAGACGATGCTCGACCTGGAGGAGGTCCTGAGGGGAACCACGCGGCTGCTCTCGCGCGTCACGCAGTACGCGGGGCTCGCCGTCCCGCCGAGCGGCTCGGACGAGGGGATCCTGCGGACCGAGCTGATCGAGATCGGCAACGCCCTGATGTTCCTCGTCGTAGGGCAGCACGGCCGCGTCGACAAGACCCTGATCGACCGGCCGGGCGGCCTCGAGGCCGAGGGGCTCGCCGCGCTCGAGCGGAGGCTCGCGGACCTGTTCCGGGGCAGGACCGTGGCGGAGGCCCGCACCGAGGCCCTGAAGCGGGCGGCCACGGCCGAGGGGGCCGAACGCCGGGTGCTGCTCGCCGCCGCGGACACCTTCGGTGACCTCCAGGCCGGGGCGGGTGCCCACCACGTCCTGATCGGCGGGGTGGCGAACCTCGCCGACGAGGCCGCGCACTGGCGGCGCGAGACCGTCCGGCGGCTCTTCGAGGCTCTCGAGCACGAGTCGGAGATGCTCGAGCTGCTCCGCGACGTCACGACGGACCAGGACGTGAGCGTGACGATCGGGACGGAGCATCCGCACACGGGCGAGTGGGAGGCTTCGATCGTCGCGGCGCCCTTCCGCGCCGGTCCAGGGACGCTCGGCACGGTCGGGGTGGTCGGACCGACGGCGATGGACTACGTGAGCGTGATGGCGTCGGTTCGCGCGGTGGCGCGCCGGCTCACCGAGCTCGCCACCGAGCTCGAGACGTAGGGGCGGGGGCCATGGCGGCGCTGCGGGACCTCTACGAGATCCTCGGCGTGTCGAGGGACGCGACGCAGGAGGAGATCAAGAAGGCCTACCGACGGCTCGCCCGCCAGCACCACCCGGACGTGAACGCCGACCCGCAGGCCGAGGAGCGGTTCAAGGAGGTCGCGGCCGCCTACGAGATCCTCTCGGACCCGGAGAAGCGGCGGCGGTACGACCGCTTCGGCGCGGGCGGGTCGATGGACTTCCCGTTCGCCGACGTCACCGACCTGTTCGAGGCGTTCTTCGGGACGAGCCCGTTCGGGCAGCGCCGGACCGCGACGAGGCGGACGAGGACGCACCACGGCGAGGACCTGTACGCGCAGGTGGATCTCACCTTCCGGGAGGCTGCGTTCGGCGTCCGGCGCGAGGTGCGCGTCCGCAGGATGGAGGCCTGCGACCGGTGCGACGGCTCGGGCGCGGAGCCCGGCACCGAGCCGACCCGCTGCCGGACCTGCGGCGGCTCCGGGCAGGTCCAGGACGTCCGGCGGAGCATCTTCGGCACGGTGATGACCGCGCACCCGTGCTCGGCCTGCGAGAGCACCGGGGAGCAGGTGGTGCGGTGCGAACGGTGCGAGGGGGACGGACGCGTCCCGGCCGAGGCGACGATCCCGGTGGACGTCCCGGCGGGCGTCTCGGACGGGATGGAGCTGCGCGTGGCGGGCGCCGGGCACGCCGGGCGGGCGGGCGGCTCGCCCGGCGACGTGTACCTGTCCCTGTCGGTCGAGGAGGATCCGGTGTTCGAGCGGCGGGGACAGGACCTGTTCTCGGTGCTCGAGGTGCCGATGACCCAGGCGGCGCTCGGCGCCGAGCTGGAGCTCGAGACCCTCGACGGCCCCGAACGCGTCGCGATCGAGCCCGGGACGGCGCCGGGGACCACGATCCGCCTGCGCGGCAAGGGGATCCCGAACCTCGGCCGGCGCGGCCGCGGCGACCTGTTCCTCACGATCCAGGTCCGGACGCCCAAGCCCGGTTCGAAGGGGGAGCGTGAGCTCCTCGAACGGCTGGCCGAGCTCCGGGGCGAGCGGGCCGCGGAGCGCGCCCCCGTGCGCGCCGAGCTCCGACGGCCTGGGTAGGCTGGTCGCGGCGATGGAGCCACCCAGCTGCGTGTTCTGCCGGATCGTCGAAGGCGTCGAGCCCGCGCAGGTCCTGTACGGCTCGGACACGGTGCTGGCCTTCCGCGACATCGCCCCCCAAGCGCCCGTCCACGTGCTGGTGATCCCGAAGGAGCATCTCGTCTCGGTCGCGGAGGTGGAGGAGCGGCACGCGGGCATGCTCGTCGACCTGTTCTCGGCCGCCCGCCAGATCGCCCGCGCCGAGGGGGTCGACGAGGACGGCTGGCGTCTGGTGACCAACGTCGGCCGCGGCGGCGGCCAGCACGTGTTCCACCTGCACCTCCACCTGCTCGGCGGTCGGCAGATGACGTGGCCCCCGGGGTGAGCGATGCGCATCGACGCACCGGGGGCGGGGGTAGAATGCCCGTGCGGGGTCGTCGGATGACGGCCCCTTCGGTCACAGGAGGGACGGGGGACCACCCCAGAGAGAACCGCTTGGCGGCACCCACCATCCAGGTGAAGATCCTCGTGCCGGGGGACCAGTACATGGTCGCCCTCCTCGGCCAGCGGGACGAGCTGCTCAAGCTCGTCGAGGCTGCGTTCGACTCCGAGATCGTCGTCCGGGGCAACGAGATCACGATCTCCGGTCCGACCCGGGAGGCCGAGCGCGTGGGCCTGCTCTTCGAGGAGCTGATCGCGCTGCTCGAGGAGGGGCACGAGCTGAGCCCGGCCTCGGTCGGCCGCTCGATCGAGCTGATCAAGGGGGACGAGGCCCGACCCACCGAGGTGCTGGGCGACGTGCTCCTCACCGGACGGGGCAGGGGGATCTCGCCGAAGACCCTCGGGCAGAAGCGGTACGTCGACGCGATGCGTCGGGCCACCGTCACCTTCGCGATCGGCCCGGCGGGCACGGGGAAGACGTACCTCGCGGTGGCGACCGCCGTCCGCGCGCTCCAGGACAAGCAGGTCTCGCGGCTGATCCTCAGCCGCCCCGCGGTCGAGGCCGGGGAGCGCCTCGGGTTCCTCCCGGGGACGCTCTACGAGAAGATCGACCCCTACATGAAGCCGCTGTACGACGCGCTCTTCGAGATGATGGGCGCCGACGCGCTACCGCGGCTGATGGAGCGCGGGACGATCGAGGTCGCCCCGCTCGCCTTCCTCCGGGGGCGCACGCTGAACGACGCGTTCATCATCCTCGACGAGGCGCAGAACACGACGCCCGAGCAGATGAAGATGTTCCTCACGCGGATCGGGTTCGGCTCGAAGGCGGTGGTGAACGGCGACGTCACGCAGATCGACCTGCCGCCCGGGCAGCGGTCGGGCCTGGTGGTGGTGCAGGAGATCCTGAAGGGCATCGACGGCATCGAGTTCGCGCACCTCGGCGGGCGCGACGTCGTCCGGCACAAGATCGTGCAGGACATCGTGGAGGCCTACCGGGTGTTCGGTGAGCAGCGGGCGCGCGCCGATGGCTGAGGGCGACCATAGTCCGCGCGCCGAGGGAGCGGGGGCCTCGGGGAGCGAGCCCGGAGGGGCGAGCGACGGCCCCCCGAGGATCCTCGTCGACGACCGGCAGGAGGTGCCGGTCGACGTCGGCGGCTTGGTCGCGCTGGCCGCCGAGTGCCTCCGCGGCGAGGGCGTCGCGGATGCCGAGCTCTCCCTCTCCCTCGTCACCGAGGAGGAGATCGCGGACCTGCACCGCCGGTACCTGGGCGAGGAGGGGCCGACCGACGTCCTGTCGTTCCCGCTCGACGAGGATCCGGGCGAGGACGGCGTCCGGGTCCTCGGCGACGTCGTCCTCTGCCCGGCCGTCGCGGCCCGCGGCGCGCCCGAGGACCCCGTGGCCGAGCTGCGGCTGCTCCTCGTGCACGGGATCCTCCACCTGCTCGGCCACGACCACGAGGAGGCCGACGGGAGGGCCGAGATGTGGCGGCTCCAGGAGCGGTACACGGGGGTGAGGGTCCCGTGAACTGGCTCTGGGCGCTCGTGATCTTCCTCGTGCTGTTCGGCTCGCTCCTCGCGATCGCCGAGGCCTCGCTCACGCGGATGAGCCGCGTGCGCGCGCTCGCGCTCGTCGAGGAGGGGAGACGGAACGCCGTCACGCTCGAGCGGGTCGAGGCCGACCCGCCCCGGTTCCTGAACGCGATCTACCTCGCCGTGATGTTCGCGCAGAACGGCTCGGCGATCCTCGTGGCGATCCTGGCGGAGCGCGAGTTCGGCGGTCTGGGGGTCACGCTCGTCTCGGTCGCGTTCACGCTCCTGTACTTCGTGCTCGTCGAGGCGATGAGCAAGACCTTCGGCGTGCTCCACAGCGACCGGGCGGCGCTCGCCGTGGCCCCGCTGGTCTGGTTCCTGGGACGGGCGCTCGCCGCACCGACGCGCGCCCTGATCGGGCTGGCCAACGTGCTGCTCCCGGGGAAGGGGCTCAAGCAGGGCCCCTTCGTCTCCGAAGCGGACCTCCGCTCGATGGTCGAGGTGGGGCACGAGGAGGGCTCGATCGAGCGCGAGGAGAAGGAGCTGATCCACTCGATCTTCGAGTTCGGGGACACGATCGTCCGCGAGGTGATGGTCCCGAGGCCGGACATCAGGGCGATCGAGTCTGACAAAGCCCTGCGCGACGTCCAGGCGATGGTGCTCCAGCACGGCTACTCGCGGATCCCGGTCTTCACCGACGACCTGGACGACGTGCTCGGGATCGTCTACGCGAAGGACGTGCTGAAGGCGCTCCACCAGGGGAAGTCGGACATGCCGCTGCGCGAGATCGTCCGCGAGGCGCACTTCGTCCCCGAGTCCAAGCGCGTGGCCGACCTGCTGCGCGAGATGCAGCAGGAGAAGTTCCACATCGCGCTCGTGACCGACGAGTACGGCAGCCTCAGCGGGCTCGTCACGCTGGAGGACCTCCTCGAGGAACTCGTGGGCGAGATCGCGGACGAGTACGACACCGAGGAGCCCGAGCTCGAGCAGGTGGCCGACGACGTCTACCGGGTGGACGGCAAGATGGCGATCGACGAGGTGAACGAGGTCCTCGACGTCGAGCTGCCCGCCGAGGAGTGGGACACGGTCGGGGGGCTGATGCTCGGGCTGATGGGCTCGATCCCCGAGGAGGGCGAGACGGTCGCGTACCGGAACCTGCTCTTCACCGCCGAGAAGGTGAACGGGCGGCGTATCTCCAAGGTCCTGATCGAACGGCGGGAGGAGGAGCCGGAGGGCGCCGAGGACGCCGAGGGGGTGAACGCGGGGTGACCGTGGCGCCCGAGGACCTCGACCGCCTCCTCGCCGCGGCCCGCGAGGTCAAGGACCGGGCCTACGCGCCGTACTCGCGGTTCCACGTCGGCGCCGCCGTGCTGGCCGGCGGGAAGGTGTTCGCGGCCCCGAACATCGAGAACGCCTCCTACCCCCTGTCGGTCTGCGCCGAGCGGAACGCGGTCGCGGCCGCCGTCGCCGCCGGCGAGCGGGAGATCGAGGCGGTGGCGGTGGTGGCGGACAACGAGGACCCCACGCCGCCCTGTGGCGGCTGCCGCCAGGTCCTGAACGAGTTCGGCCCCGACATGCTGGTCCTCTGCGAGGGCTCGGGCGGCCGGCGGGCCCAGTGGCGGCTGACCGAGGTCCTGCCCCACGCGTTCGGGCCCTCGGACCTGCTCCGGTGAGCCTCCCCGGGTGAGCTTCCGCAGCGGGTTCGTCGCCGTCGTCGGGCGCCCGAACGTCGGCAAGTCGACGCTCGTGAACGCCCTCGTCGGACGGAAGGTCGCGATCGTCTCCGACAAGCCGCAGACCACCCGCCGGGACGTGCGCGGGATCCTCACCACCGAGGACTTCCAGATCGTGTTCACCGACACCCCGGGGTTCCACAAGCCTCGGACGCTGCTCGGGTCGCGGCTGAACGAGCTCGTCGGGGAGGCGACCCAGGGCGTGGACGCGATCGTGCAGGTGGTCGACGCCGCCGACGGGGTCGGACGCGGGGACGCGTTCGTGTTCGAGCGACAGGTGAAGGGGTTCGGCGGCCCGAAGGTCTGCGCCGTGAACAAGCTCGACGCGGTCCGGAGGCGCGGGGAGGTGCCCCAGCTCCAGGCGGCGGCCGACCTCGGCGACTGGGACGAGGTGGTGCCGGTCTCGGCCAAGACCGGGCGCGGGGTCGGCCTGCTGCTCGACCTCCTGGTGGAACGGATGCCGGAGGGTCCCGCCTCCTACCCGCCCGAGGCGTTCACCGACCAGCCGCCCGAGGTGCGACTCGCCGAGATCGTGCGCGAGAAGGCGCTCGCGGTGGCCCGGGAGGAGCTGCCCCACTCGATCGCGCTCGTGGTGGACGAGCTCGAGGAGGGCGAGGACCTCACGCAGGTGTACGCGTCGCTGATCGTCGAGCGCGACTCGCAGAAGGGCATCGTGATCGGTCGCGGCGGGCAGACGCTCAAGGTGATCGGCACCCGGGCGCGCGAGGAGATGGAGCTGGTGCTCGGCCGGAGGGTGTTCCTCGACCTGCGCGTGAAGGTCCTCAAGGAGTGGCAGCGGGATCCGAAGGCCCTCCAGCGCCTCGGGTTCTGAGGCGGGGCGCTACCCGACGACCGTGACCTCGCCCACCATGCCCGGCAGGTGGTACTTGCAGATCAGCTGGTAGGTGCCGGGGGCCACCGTTCCGGTCACCGGATCGCCCTCGAACGTCTGGCCGCCCGCGATGTCGACGTCGATCGGTGTGCCCTCGAGCGTGAAGCTGTGGAGCCCGGCGTCCTCGTTCACGACCCGGATCGACTGGGCGGCGCTGGCCGTGAAGCACGAGGGGACGAACGCGTTGTTCTCCATCCGGATGGTGAAGGTGTCCCCCTCGGTCGTGAGGTCGACGCAGTCCGCGGCCCCATCCGAGCCGCCGTCCCGGCCGCCGCTCGTGCAGGCGGCACCGACGAGGGCGAGCAGGGCGGCGAGGGCGAGGATCGCGCGGCGCATCGGATCGGGTTCCTCCTCGGGTCGCGGGCGGGGCACAGGATAGCCGGCCGACCGTCCCGCGTCCGCCTCGGGGTACCATGACCTGCGCGGATGTCGAAGGCAGCCGAGATCGAGCGCAACGCCCCCGGCCTGGCCCTCCACGCCCCGCGGGAGGCCTCCCGCCTGGTCGCGCGTGTGGCCTCGGTGGACGCGGTGGGGCTGGAGGAGCGGGCGGCCTCGCTCGGCCGGCGCTCGATCAAGCGGGGGTCCAAGCTGTGGGCGCTGGACCTCGCGATCCGGGCGATGGACCTCACCACGCTCGAGGGCGTGGACACGACCGGCCGGGTGGTCTCGCTGTGCGCGAAGGCCGTCCGCCCCGACCCGACCGATCCCACCATCCCGCCCGTGGCGGCGGTGTGCGTCTACCCGCAGCTCGTGCCGGTGGCGCTGGGACAGGTCGAGGGGACGACGGTGAAGGTCGCCTCGGTCGCCGGCTCGTTCCCCGCCGGCCTCGGGCCGCTCGAGGCCCGGCTCGCCGAGATCCGGACGGTGGTGGAGCAGGGGGCGCACGAGGTCGACATCGTCCTGAACCGCTCCCTGTTCCTCGGTGGGCGGTACGCGGCTTGCTTCGAGGAGCTCGCCGCCGCGCGCGAGGCGGCGGGCGACGCCCACATGAAGGTGATCCTCGAGGTCGGCGAGCTCGGGTCCTACGACCGGATCCGCCAGGCCAGCGTGCTCGCGATGGCGGCCGGGGCCGACTTCATCAAGACCTCGACCGGGAAGATCGGCAGCAGCGCGACGCTCCCGGCGGCCCTTTGCATGATGGAGGCCGCCCGCGACTTCTTCCGCGAGACCGGCCGCCGGGTCGGGATCAAGGTGGCCGGCGGGATCCGCGCGTCCAAGCAGGCGGTCCAGTACCTGGTCCTGGTGTACGAGACGCTCGGACCCGAGTGGATGACGCCGGAGCGCTTCCGGATCGGAGCGTCCTCGCTGCTGAACGACGTGCTGATGCAGATCAACAAGGAGCGGACCGGCCGGTACCAGGGGCCGGACTACTTCACGATCGATTGAGGAAGGGGGTGTGGGGGCTCGAGGAGCGAGCGGCAGCGAGCGGGAGCCCCCCACGAGGACATGGGCGAGATCGAACGGAGGGCCACGTCGGCGCTCGAGGAACAGCAGCGCGTCTGGGAGTACTCGACCGCGCCCGAGTCCACCGAGATCGTCCGGCTCCAGGATCGGTACGGGCTGTTCCTCGGTGGACGGTTCGTGGAGCCGAAGTCCGGCCGCTACTTCGTGACGATCAACCCCGCGACCGAGGAGCCGCTCGCCGAGGTGGCCGAGGCGGGCGAGGAGGACGTCGACCTGGCGGCGCGGACCGCGCGCGAGGCGTGGGAGGAGCACTGGCGCGACCTGCCGGGCAAGGAGCGCGCGAAGTATCTGTACCGGATCGCCCGCGCCCTCCAGGAGCGCTCCCGGGAGTTCGCGGTCCTGGAGACGATGAACAACGGCAAGCCGATCAAGGAGTCCCGCGACGTCGACGTGCCGCTCGCCGCGGCGCACTTCTTCTACTACGCGGGCTGGGCGGACAAGCTCGAGTACGCGTTCCCCGGGCGGATCCCCAGACCGCTCGGTGTGGCGGCGCAGATCACCCCCTGGAACTTCCCCCTGCTGATGTGCGCGTGGAAGCTCGCGCCCGCCCTGGCGACGGGGAACACCGCCATCCTGAAGCCGGCGTCGACCACGCCGCTCACGGCCCTCCTGCTCGCTGAGGTGATCGAGCAGGCGGAGCTGCCTCCGGGCGTCGTGAACGTGATCCCCGGGCCCGGCGGCCGCACCGGGGGCTGGCTCGCCGCGCACGCCGACATCGCGAAGATCGCGTTCACGGGCTCCACCGAGATCGGGAAGGTCCTGCGCCGCAACGTCGCCGGGACCGGCAAGCGGCTCACGCTCGAGCTCGGCGGCAAGGCCGCGAACATCGTGTTCGAGGACGCGGCGCTCGATCAGGCGATCGAGGGGATCATCAACGGCATCTTCTTCAACCAGGGCGAGGTCTGCTGCGCGGGCTCCCGGTTGTTCGTGCAGGAGTCGGTGTTCGAGCCGCTCGTCGACAAGCTCAAGGCCCGGCTGGACACGTTGCGCGTGGGCGACCCCCTGGACAAGAACACCGACGTCGGAGCGATCAACTCCCGGGATCAGCTCGACAAGATCGAGGAGCTCGTGCAGAGCGGGATCGAGGAGGGGGCCGAGATCTACCAGCCCGAGTGCTCGCTGCCCGAGCGCGGGTTCTGGTTCCGTCCCACGCTGTTCACGAACGTCGCGCAGTCCCACCGGATCGCGCGCGAGGAGATCTTCGGGCCGGTCCTGTCGATCCTCACGTTCCGGACGCCGCAGGAGGCCGTCGAGAAGGCGAACAACACCGAGTATGGGCTGTCGGCCGGGATCTGGACCGAGAAGGGCTCGCGGATCCTCTGGATGGCCGATCGGATGAAGGCCGGCGTCATCTGGGCGAACACGTTCAACCGCTTCGACCCGGCCTCGCCGTTCGGCGGCTACAAGGAGTCCGGGTTCGGGCGCGAGGGCGGGCGCCACGGTCTCGAGCCCTACCTCGACCTCGATGGGGGGAACGGGGCATGAGCGGGGGTGCGGGGGCTCAAGGAGCGAGCGAGCGGGAGGGAGCGAGCGTAGCCCCCGCAACGAGTGGACGTCTCCCGGTCCGGCGCACCGCCAAGCTGTTCATCGCGGGCGAGTTCCCCCGCAGCGAGTCCGGCCGGTCGTACGAGGTGTTCTCGCACGACGGCCGGCTGTTGGCGTGGGCCGCGCGCGCCTCGCGCAAGGATCTTCGGGACGCGGTCCGCGCGGCGCGCGCGGCCCAACCCGGATGGGCGGGTCGGACCGCGTACAACCGCGGCCAGATCCTGTACCGCGTGGCCGAGCTGATGGAGGGCCGCCGGGTGCAGTTCGAGGCCGAGCTCGCCGACGCCGGCGCCCCCGACCCGGCGCGGGGGGTGGAGGCCGCGATCGACCGATGGGTCTGGTACGCGGGCTGGGCCGACAAGATCGGTCAGGTGCTCGGCGGCACGAACCCGGTGGCGGGCCCCTACTTCAACTTCACGATCCCCGAGCCGACGGGCGTCGTCGGGATCGTGGCGCCGCCGGACCAGGCCTTGCTCGGCCTGGTCTCGCGCCTGGCCCCGGCGATCGTGAGCGGGAACACCGCCGTCGTGCTCGCCAGCGAGCCGAGCCCGCTCCCCGCGGTGAGTCTGTCCGAGGTGCTCGCCACCTCGGACGTACCGCCCGGGGTCGTCAACCTGCTCACAGGGCTCACGGACGAGCTCGTCCCCTGGCTCGCCGGCCACATGGACGTGAGCGCGATCGACGTGACGGGCGTGCCCGAGGACCTGCTCCCGCAGGTCGAGGAGCTCGCCGCCGAGAACGTGAAGCGCGTGCACCGCGGTCCGGCCGTCGACCCCTTCTCGGCCGTGGCGCAGAGCCCGTACGAGATCACCGCCCTGATGGAGATGAAGACCGTCTGGCACCCGATGGGGGCCTAGCGACACGGCTGCGTGATCACGGGTCCCCGGATCCTGATCAGGGTCACCTCCTCCCCGGTCGAGCTCCGGTAGACGGCGCGGTCGAAGTCGACGAGGGCGATCGCGCCGACGTCCTGGTTGAAGAAGAGGTCCGGCGGCTCCCCGCCGTCCGGGTCGATGGGCCGCCAGAAGCTCGCGTCGAAGTCCGCGAGGAACGAGAGCCCGCAGTGGCCGGTGTCGAACCGGTACGCCGTGGACGGGGTGACCCTTCCCGAACGCGGGTGGAAGCGGTACCCGCGCTCCTCGCTGACGAACTCGGAGCGGTGATCGTCGAACCTGGGGGCCGGAAGCTCCTCGACCGTCGACCAGTCGACGACCGCGGGGCTCGGGCCCTCGACCCGGAGGACGGCGAGCGTCACGATGGCCGCGATCCCCACGGCGATGATCGCGGCGAGCGCTGGGATGCCTCTCCGGTCCATCCCTGGCATCATCCCGCCATGGTCCTGGAGGCCGCCACCGACCCGCTCAGCCGCGGAGCGGAGGCGCTCCGAGCGGGCGACTGGGAGGGCGCGCGCGCGGCGTTCGAGGCAGCGGTCGCCGAGGGGGCGTCGGCCGAGGCCGAGGAGGGGCTCGGGCACGCCATCTGGTGGCTCCACGACTTCGAGGCGGCCCTGACGCACGTCGAGCGGGCCTACGCGGCCTACCGGGAGCGGGGGGACGCCGTCGGGGCGGCTCGGAGCGCGCTCTGGCTCGCGCGCGAGTACGCGGCGGGGTTCGGGAACGCCGCGGCGAGCTCGGGCTGGAACGCGCGGGCCGAGGGCCTGGTCCACGAGCTGGGCGACGTCCCGGAGCGTGGCTGGCTCAGCCTGGCTCGGGCCGAGCGAGCCGCCGCCCCATCCGAGATCGAGCGCCACGCGAGCGAGGCGCACGGGCTCGCGCGTCGCTTCGGCGATGCCGACCTCGAGGCGGCCGCGCTGGTCCGTCTCGGGTACGCGAAGGTGGCCGCGGGCGACGTCGAGGAGGGCCTCGCGAAGGTCGACGAGGCCATGGCCGCGGCGACCGGGGGCGAGGTCGCGAGCCTCGAGACGATCGGCGACGTGATCTGCGTAGGCGTCGCCGCCTGCGAGCACGCCGCGGACTGGCAGAGGATCGAGCAGTGGGGGCAGGTCGTCGACCGGTGGCTGGCCGAGCACGAGCACGTGGCGGTCCTCGGGTTCTGCTACGCGTGCTGCGCCGAGATGTTCGTCGCCTCCGGCCAGTGGGAGATGGCCGAGGGCCTGCTGACCGAGGGCCTCGGCGCGATGCAGGCGGCCAAGCTGCGCGCTCGGTGCGTGCATCCGGCCGCCAAGCTCGCCGAGCTCCGCCTGCTCCAGGGGCGCCTGGAGGAGGCCGAGCAGCTGCTCGCGGGGTTCGAGGAGCTGCCCGAGGCGACCCACGCGCTCGCGATGCTGCACCTCGCCCGCGGCGACGTCGCGATGGCGGCCGCCGTCCTGCACCGCCGTCTGAACGCCATCGGCGAGGACAACGTGCTGGCGGCGCCCTTCCTTGGTCTCCTCGTCCAGGTGCAGCTCATCCAGGGGGACGTCGAGGGCGCCGAGCGCAGCGCCCGTCGGCTCGAGGCGGTGGCGGAGCGCTCGTCGCTCCCGCGTGTCCGGGCCGCGGCGCGGCACGCCCGGGGTCGGGTCGCCACCGCCCTCGGTGACCCTGGGGCCGTCCGGCACCTCGAGGCGGCGATGGCGGACTTCGCGGCGCAACAGCTCCATCTGGACGCTGCCCAGGCGCGGTTCGACCTGGCCCGAACGGCGGCCGACCCGGAGGTAGCGATCGGGGAGGCCCGGATCGCGCTCGCCGAGTTCGAGCGCCTGGGGGCTCCCCGAGACGCCGACGCCGCGGCCGCGTTCCTGCGCGACCGCGGCGTCGCGGGACGCACCGGCCCGAAGAACCTCGGGCTGCTCAGCCGGCGCGAACGCGAGGTGCTGGCCCTCCTCGGGGAGGGCTTGACGAACGCCGAGATCGCCGCCCGCCTGTACATCAGCACGAAGACGGCCGGGAACCACGTCAGCAACATCCTGGCCAAGCTGCACCTTCGCGGACGCTCCGAGGCCGCTGCGTACGCGGTCCGGTACCTCTCGGAGCTTCCGGACCGAAGATAGGGAACCCTCCCCATCCTTCCCGCGCCGCTCCGGCGCACCCTCCACCCGTCACCGATCGGAGGAGGTGGTGCGGATGGCGGGACAGGGGACGAGCGGGCCGCGGGTGAACGCGCTCCGGAAGGAGGTGGCGGTCGGCGCGGAGGCGACCTCGCGGGCGCCGGCGGAGGTGGTGTGGGACCTGCTGGCGGACCTGCGGAGCCACCGCGAGTGGGGAGGCGAGCGGCAGAAGCGGAACACTCGCCTGCTGTCCCTCGACGCCCCCGAGGGCCCGGCGAAGGTGGGGACCGAGTTCCGCACGCAGGGTCGGGACCCGCTGGGGACGTTCACCGACCGCTCGGTGGTGACCGAGGCGACGCGGCCGAGCGTCTTCGAGTTCGTGACCGAGGCGCACCTGGAGACGAAGAAGGGCAAGGTCACCGACTGGACGGTCGTGCACCGGTACGAGCTCGAGCCGACGGGCGCCGGCTGCCGGATCCGGTACACGGTCCGGATCACCCGGATCAGCGAGCTCATCGGCGCTCTCGCCCTGTTCAAGGTCCCCGGCCTGCGGTCGCTCGGCATGAAGGCGTCCGCCGGCGTGGGGAAGCGAGGGGTGCGCAACCTCGCCCGGCTCGCGGAGGAGCGCGGGATGGATCACGGGAAGGGGGAGCAGCGATGAACCGCACGAAGAAGCTCACGACCCTGGGTGGGGCGGTGCTGGTGGGCGCCATGTCCGTCGCGTGGCTGTCCGCGCCCTCCCTCGCGCAGACGCAGATCCAGGTGCTGGACCGGGAGGGGCCGTACGAGAAGCTCGTCGACGTCGGCAGGGCGGGGTTCAGCGCCGGCGACGTGGTCCTCGAGTCGCACCCGCTGCTGGCCCCGGTCGACGAGAGCGTCGTCGGGCGCAGCTTCACCCGGCTCACCGTCATGAAGGTGGTCCGGGGCGGCGAGGACCTCGTCGGGATCCTCGAGTTCACGGCCCGGCTCTCCGGCGGCGACGTCACGGCCTACGGACCGGTGCGGTTCTCGGACCTCTTCGCCCCGGGTGGGGCGACGTTCGCCGTGATCGGGGCGACCGGCACGTACGAGGGGATGACCGGCTCGGCGACGGCCGTGGCGACCGAGACCGAGGGCGAGTTCCTCATCACCATCCACCTGATCGGTTGACCGGGGAGGGAGGAGACACGATGGTGAAGGCGTCGAGGCAGGCGGCCACGGAGCACGTGGAGGCCGAGGGGTTCGAGGGGCACTACGCGGAGATCGGCCCGTACACCGTGGGCTGGGAGACCTACACGGCGGACGCGGATCTCACGCCGCTCTTCGTCGGGCTCCCCGACGACCGCTGCCAGTGCGAGCACTGGGGGTACGTGTTCGAGGGGAAGGTGGTGTTCCACACCGCCGATGGGGACGAGGAGTTCGGCGCGGGGGACGCGTACTTCGTCGGTCCGGGCCACACGCCCTCGATCTTCGCGGGCACGTCGCTCATCGAGTTCAGCCCGACCGATCGGCTCCAGGAGACCCTGGAGGTCGTGAGCAGGAACATGGAGGCCGCCGGCTAGGGCGGCCACCGCCGACCGTGCGTCCGGGAGGGCGGGGCGGGCGCCCGCCCTCCCGATTCCACATTTCCGCAACATCGGTTCCCGGGTGGGGGCGCGACCGGGGGCTACGATTCGGTCGATGCCCCTCTACAAGGAACAGGGCGTCGTCCTGCGTTCGATCAAGCTGGGCGAGGCCGACAAGATCGTCACGGTGATGACCCAGGGCTCCGGGAAGGTCCGGGCGGTCGCGAAGGGCATCCGCAAGACCACCTCCCGGTTCGGGGCCCGGCTGGAGCCGTTCACGCACGTCTCGCTGATGGTCTACCGGGGGCGGGGTGCCCTGGACACCGTCAGCCAGGCCGAGATCGTCTCGCCGTTCATGGCGATCCGATCGGATCTCGGCCTGTTCGCGGCCGGGGAGACGATGCTCGAGGCCGTGGACAAGGTGGCCGAGGAGCACGAGCGCAACGTCCGCCTGTTCATGCTCCTGCTCTCCGGCCTGCGCGCGCTCGACGCCCGGCCCGCCGACCCGGCGGCGGTGGCCGAGTCCTTCCTGCTCAAGCTGCTGTCGCTCTCCGGGTTCCACCCGAGCCTGACCGCCTGCGCGGTCTGCGGCCGCCCGGGACCGGAGCGGTTCGCGAGCGGACAGGGCGGCGCGATCTGCTCGGACGACGCCGACCTGGACGCGGGCCCGGCCTCGCGCGAGGCCCTCGACCTGCTCGCGATCCTCGGCGCAACGGGCCTGCTTGAGGCGGGGGCGGTCCCCTCCGATACCCAGGTGAGACGGGAGGCCAGGAGCCTCCTGTTCGGGTTCGCCGAGTACCACCTGGAACGACGGATGAAGAGCCTGCCGATCCTGGCGAGGAGCCTGGTGCCGTGAGCACGTACCTCCACGAGCTCGACCGAGACCGGTTGCCGCGCCACGTCGGGATCGTGATGGACGGCAACGGCCGGTGGGCCCAGCAGCGGGGGCTCCCCAGGACCGAGGGGCACACCGCCGGCGAGCGCGCGATGTGGGACACGGTGGTCGGCGCGGCCGAGCTGGGGCTGGGGTGGCTCACGATGTTCGCCTTCTCCACCGAGAACTGGAACCGCCCGAAGGCCGAGGTGCGCTTCCTGATGGGGTTCAACCGCGGCCTGCTCCGCCGCCGCCGTGACGAGCTCCACCGGATGGACGTCCGCGTGCGCTGGCTCGGCCGGCGGGATTGGCGCGTCCCTCGCTCGGTGCTGAAGGAGATGGAGATCTCCGAGGAGCTCACCCGCGGGAACACCGGGATGACCCTCACGATCGCGTTCAACTACGGCGGACGGGTCGAGATCGCCGACGCCGTCCGTAGGCTCCTGGCCGACCACGACGCCGGCCGGCTGAAGGGGGAGAAGATCACCCCCGAGTCGATCTCGCGACGGCTCTACCACCCGGACATGCCGGATCCGGACCTGATCATCCGCACGAGCGGCGAGGAGCGCATCAGCAACTTCCTGCTCTGGCAGGCCGCCTACAGCGAGCTGTACTTCACGTCGGTGCTGTGGCCGGACTTCGACCGAGAGCACCTCTACGAGGCGATCCGCGACTACCAGAAGCGCTCGCGGCGGTTCGGCCGCGTCGAGAGCGACTGACCCGGGCTCGACGCGGGCTCAGCTCAGGTGCTCGCGCAGGAGCCGGCCCACCTCGTCCGACGAGGGGATGTCGAGGTTCGGAGGCAGGACGGCGCCGGCCAGCCGTTCCATCATCGCGGCCGGGGGCTGCGTGATGATCGCCCGGAGGCCTCCACCGTCGACCGGCGCGACCTCGGCCGGCCGCTGGTCGACGGCGGGTAGGTCGTCGAGCTCGGGCTCGGGGACCGACGACGGGATGGGGACGGGCGCGGTCTCCGTCGGAGGGGCCGTGGCCCTGGGCTGCGCGTGCTGCGCGAGCTCCCGCAGCTCGTCCAGGGCCGCGTCGAGCTCCAGCTGGAGCGCCGAGATCTTGGCCTCGACCGTCCGCACGACGGCCATGGCCCGAGAGCCGATCCGGTCGACCTCGGCCTCGGCCTCCCGGAGCATCGAGGCCACCTCGCGTTCCACGAGCTTGGCGATGCGCGTCGGATCCAGGCTCCGGCCGTCCGGGGCTCGGTCGGGCGCGATCGTTTCGGACGCGGCGCCGTCGAGCGCGAGGTTCGCGCGCGGGTCCTCGGGGCGGTGCCCGTTGCCGTTCTCCACGATGTCCTCCTCGGGGGGGTACGGAGCGATTGTCGGCTAACGGGCCGAAGGCATCTTCCGGCGTTCGGACCTTTCCGCTCGCGCCCGCGGGTACGCCCGATGAGGGGGGTGACGCAGCGGATGGGTTCCCCGCTCGGCTGGACCGCTGTCTCGGGCTCGGAGACCGGCACGGCTCAGTCCGAGTAGTCCGGTCGCGGTCGCGATCGACCCGTACACTTGCCTCCACGCCAGCGGCCGCGGCCAGCGGCCGGGAAAGGAGGCCCGCGTGGCCGACCTGATGGAGGCCATCACGTCCCTGGCCAAGCGCCGGGGGATCGCCTTCCAGTCGAGCGAGATCTACGGCGGGTTGCGCTCCTCGTGGGACTACGGCCCGCTCGGGGTGGAGCTCAAGCGGAACATCAAGGACGCCTGGTGGCGCTCGATGGTCCAGCTCCGCGACGACGTCGTGGGTCTGGACGCCGCGGTGATCATGTCCCCCAAGGTCTGGGAGGCGAGCGGGCACCTCGAGGTGTTCACCGACCCGCTCGTCGAGTGCCTGAACTGCCACCAGCGGTTCCGCGCCGACCACCTCGAGGGCTTCCACGCGCCCCAGTCCGGGCACGAGGAGGACGAGACGACCCTCGACATGCACGCCGGTCCGACGTGCCCGAACTGCGGGCATCGGGAGTTCACCGACCCGCGGAACTTCAACCTGATGTTCAAGACCCACATGGGGCCCGTGGCCGACGAGGCGAACGCCGTCTACCTCCGCCCCGAGACGGCGCAGGGGATGTTCGTGGACTTCGTCACGATCCAGTCGACGAGCCGCAAGAAGGTGCCGTTCGGGATCGCGCAGATCGGTAAGTCGTTCCGCAACGAGATCACCCCGGGGAACTTCATCTTCCGGATGCGCGAGTTCGAGCAGATGGAGATGGAGTTCTTCGTCGAGCCCGGCACCGACGAGGAGTGGCACGAGTACTGGATCGCCGAGCGCCACCGGTGGTACCTGGATCTCGGGATCCGTCCCGAGAACCTGCGGCTGCGCGAGCACGAGCCCGAGGAGCTCTCGCACTACTCCAAGCGCACGGTCGACGTCGAGTACCGGTACCCGTTCACCGACTGGGGTGAGCTCGAGGGCATCGCGAACCGGACCGACTTCGACCTCAAGCAGCACGAGAAGTTCTCCGGCCAGGACCTCACGTACTTCGACCAGGAGCAGGAGGTCCGCTACCACCCGTACGTGATCGAGCCTGCCGCGGGCGTCGACCGGTGCCTGCTCGCCTTCCTCGTCGACGCGTACCGGGAGGAGGAGGCGCCGACGGCGAAGGGTGGCACCGAGCGGCGAGTGGTCCTCGGCCTGCACAACGACCTGGCGCCGATCAAGGTCGCCGTGCTGCCGCTCAGCCGGAACGAGCAGCTCGCGCCCGATGCGGGGGCGGTGTTCGATCTGCTGAAGCCCCACTGGATGTGCGACTTCGACGACGCCGGCTCGATCGGGCGCCGCTACCGGCGGCAGGACGAGGTCGGCACGCCGTTCTGCGTGACGGTCGACTTCGACACCCTCGAGGACCGCCAGGTGACGGTCCGCGAACGGGACTCGATGACCCAGGAGCGGCTGCCCATCGCGAACCTCGTCGGGTACCTCGGCGAACGGCTGTGAGGATGGGTGCGGGAGCACGGGGGTCGATCGGTCTGTACGCGGCAGCGTTCGCCGCGATGCTCCTGGCCGGCGCCCTGCTCGTGGTGGCCTCGCTCGGCCAGCTCCGGTCGACGCGGCTCGTGTGGGCCTCGGCCGCCCTCGCCGCGGGGGCGATCGTCCTGGCCGCCCTCAGCCTGATCCTGCCGAGGCGCCGGTGAGGACCCGACCCCGTCTCCTCGTGGCCGGTTTCGGGGCGGCGGTCCTGCTCGCCGGGGCCTGCACCTCGGACGGGGCCGCCCCCTCCCCGCGCACGCCCGCGCAGCCCCCGCCGACCCCGGTGCCGACGTCCCCCGAGGCGGTCCCCTCGCCCGATACGGGTCCGGGGTCCGCGCTGGCCGCTATGGAGGAGCTGTGCACGCTCCCGGAGCCCGAGGTGGACGAGGGCTCGGGCGTGCCCCCCGAGGGCCCCACCCCCCCGGTCGTCGCCCAGGCGATGCGGCAGCTCGAGCTGATCCGCGGCTTCGGGTTCTCGCACCCGATCGTGGCCGAGGCGATCAGCCAGGAGGAGATCGCCCGGCGTTACGCCGGGTACCTCGACGAGGCGTTCCCCGTGCGGTTCTACGAGCGCCGCAGCCGCGCCTGGGAGACGATCGGCGTGATCCCGGACGGCACGAGCATCCGGGAGGAGCTGACGGAGTTCGCCAGCACGCAGGTGATCGGCTTCTACGACACGCTGACCGGCGAGCTCGTGTTCGTCGGGACCGAGGACCCCACCCCGCTCGAGCGGATCACGCTCGTGCACGAGCTCACCCACGCGATCGACGACCAGCGGTTCGGCCTGGAGACGATCGACCACCTGGCGGCCGGTTGCCAGGAGGAGGAGCTCGGGGCGGCCGTGGCCGTGGTGGAGGGCAACGCGACGTTCTTCATGCTCCGGTGGGCCCAGCGGTTCCTGACGCTGGAGGAACAGCTCCAGGTGGGCCTGGACGCGGCGATCCAGGAGCCGCCGGCGAGCGACATCCCCCCGTTCATCGAGTCGCTCCAGCTCTGGCCGTACGAGCAGGGGCTGGCGTTCATCAGCCATCGGTCGGCCGGGGGCGGACCGGAGGCGATCGACGAGGTGTTCCGCGAGCTCCCGGTCTCGACCGAGCAGGTGATCCACCCCGAGCGGTACCCGAACGACCGGCCCACGCCCGTCGACGTGCCCGACCTCGCCCCCTCGCTCGGTCGGGGCTGGGAGGACCTCGACGTGCAGCCGGTCGGCGAGGCGTGGCTGTCGCTCGCCCTCCGCCTGGGGGTCGACGGGAGGCTGGCGGACGACGCCGCGGCCGGCTGGGACGGAGGGATCTACCGCGCGTGGTCGGACGGCGATGCCGTGGCGGTGGTGCTCGCCACCGCCTGGGACTCGCAGGAGGACGCCTCCGAGTTCGCGGTCGCGATGGAGAGCTGGATCCAGGGCGAGGTCGCCGACGTCCTCCCGGTCGAGGGGACCGGCGTCCGCGTGCTGTTCGCATCGGACCAGACGACGCTCGATCGGCTCCTGGCCGCGGTCGCGTAGCCCGCGCCGTCTACACTGCGGCCGTGGCGGGGGCATCCAAGCTGGTCGTCGATCGCGTCACGTGTCGGTTCGGCGAGACGCTGGCGCTCTCGGAGGCCTCCCTCGAGGTCGGGGCGGGCGAGTTCGTCTCGATCGTCGGTCCCTCCGGGTGCGGCAAGAGCACGCTGTTCAACGTGGTGTCCGGGCTCCTCTCCCCGACGTCCGGACGCGTGTCGATCGACGGCCGCGACATCACCGGTTCCACCGGGCACGTGGGCTACATGTTCCAGAAGGACCTCCTCGTCCCCTGGCGGACGGTCGTCGGGAACATCGTGCTCGGCGCCGCGCTCACGCGCGGGGTGACCGACCGCGACCTGGCCGAGGCCCGGGAGCTCGGGACGCGCTACGGGCTGGGCGGGTTCCTCGATCACTACCCGCACGCGCTGTCCGGCGGGATGCGTCAGCGCGTGGCACTCATGCGGACGCTCGCGATGCACGAGGACGTGCTGCTGCTCGACGAGCCGTTCGGCGCGTTGGACTCGCAGACCCGGCTGGAGATGCAGCGCTGGCTGCTCGAGGTGTGGGGCGAGCTCGAGCGCACGGTGCTGTTCGTCACGCACGACGTTGACGAGGCCGTGTTCCTCGCCGACCGCGTGGCCGTGATGACCCCACGGCCGGGCCGGTTCGCGGCCGAGATCCCGGTCCCGATCCCGCGACCGCGCGACCTGTCGACCCTCACCGACCCCGCCTTCGTCGAGCGGAAGAGGAGCGTCCTCGACCTGCTGTACGGAGCGGCGGCGTGAGGTCGCGGGCCGTCCGGCTGCTCGTCCCGGTGATCGGGATCCTCGCCGTGTTCGCGCTGTGGGATCTCCTGGTTCGAGCCTTCGACGTTCGGCCGTCCACCGTTCCGCCGCCCGGCGACGTCCTCCGGGCGATCGCCGACGACCGGGACGTGCTGTCCGACCGTACCCGCACCACCCTGACGGAGGCCGTGGTCGGGTTCACGCTGGGATCGGCGATCGGCTTCGTCCTCGCCGTGCTGATGTCCCGGTGGCCGCTCGTCCGTCGGTTGCTGTACCCGGTGCTGATCGCGTCCCAGGCGATCCCGCCCCCCGCGATGGCGGCGCCACTCGTCATCGTGCTCGGATTCGGACTGGCTCCCAAGATCGCCGTGATCGCGCTGTGGGTGTTCTTCCCGGTCGTCGTCAACGTGCTCGACGGGCTCGCCTCGGTGGATCGTGACCTGCTGAACCTGGCCCGGATCATGAACGGCCGGCGCCTGCGGGTGTTCGCCCTGATCGAGCTGCCGGCCACGCTCACGCCGCTGTTCTCGGCCCTCAAGCTCGGGGCGGCCTACTCGGTGACCGGGGCGGTGATCGGCGAGGCGCTCGCGAGCCTCACGCCAGGGCTCGGGAACTACCTGGGCATCAAGAACTCGCAGCTGGACACCGACGCGGTCTACGCCGCGGTGCTCCTGCTGACGGCGATCGGCCTGGGGGGGTTCCTGCTGATGTCGCTGCTCGAGCGGCTGGCGACGCCGTGGCGGACGCGGACCAGGGCGCGGCGGTGGCCTCGGCCATCCCGTACGTCGCCATCTGCGGTCGAGGTGTCGGAAGATGTGTCCGTAGGGGATCGAGGAGGGGACCGATGAGGACCCGGACGCGGTGGGTCGGGTTGCTGGCCGTGTTGATGCTCGCGGCGGCGTCGTGCGGAGACGGCGGGGAGCCAGCCGAGAACGGTGACCTGCCGCGGACCGAGCTCACGATCGCGACCGAGTGGCCGTTCCCCGACCCGTTGTGGATCCCGTTCCTCGCCGCCGAGGACCAGGGCTTCTACGAGGACGTGGGGCTCGACGTGACGATCCAGCCGCCCCCCGACAACTCCACCACGATGCGGATGCTCGACGGGGGGCAGGCCCAGGTTGGGCTGTCGGCGATCACCGACGTCGTGTTCGCGCGGGGCGAGGGGCTCGGCGTGGTCTCCGTCTCGAACATGACGGACAGCAACAACTGGGGGCTGTTCTCCCTGGGCGACGACCCGATCGACGTCTCGGCGCTCGCCGGCAGGACGATCGGGATCTACAACGACTCGTGGACCGCGGCGATGCTGCCACTGATGCTGGAGTCCGGCGGCCTGACGATGGACGACGTCCGGACCGTCGCGGCCACGGCCAGCGTGATCCCCCTCCTGCTCGAAGGGGAGATCGACGTCGCCACGGAGGTGACGAACCTCGGCGGCGTCGAGATCACGACCTCGGGCGGCGGGGAGCCGCAGATCCTGCTCGCCCGCGACGTCGGGGCCCCGGACACGCCGGTGTGGGTGTACGTGGCGAGCACGGCGTTCGCCGAGGAGGACCCGGACGCCGTCACGGCGTGGCTCGAGGCGACCCGCCGAGGCGCGGAGTGGGCCGTCGAGAACCCCGAGGACGCCGTCGCGCTGTTCGAGGAGACCTATCCCGACGTGGCGTCGGCGCACGAGTACAACCTGGCGGCCTGGGAGGCGACGGTCCCGCTGCTCGCCCTCGACCGCGAGGCGGCGGTCCAGGACGACCAGCAGTGGCGCGAGTTCACGGTCGCCCTCGTGGACTCGGAGCAGCTCGACCAGGCGCTCGACCCGGGCGAGTACTACACGAACGACCATCTGCCCTGAGCGGGCGTCGCCTCCGCGCCTCCCGGCTTCGGCCGCTCAAGCCCGGCCGCCGTTCGGCCGAAGAGTGCTGTAGGACCATGAGGCTACGGCACTCGGCTCCTCGTGGGGTGGGGGACCCCGGAGCGCGCCGCTGGCGCGCTCGACCGTTCCTGGCCGTGGTCGTGCGGGGTGCGGTCCTCGTCGTCCCGATCGCGGCTGGGACGGCGACCGGGCTGCTGTTGGCGCGAGCGCTCCCCCGCCCCGAGGGGTTCGAGACCCTGGCCTGGGCGACCGGTTCGCTCGTGGCCTCGACGGCCGTCGTGATGGGCGTCGATCGGCTCGCGCGGCGCCTCCTCCCCCTGGCGGTGCTGCTCAAGCTCGCGCTGGTCTTCCCCGATCGGGCGCCCTCCAGGTACCGGCTCGCCCGGGTGGCCGGGAACACCCGTGTGCTGGCCGAACGTGTGCGGCGGGCGCGCGAGCACGGGTTGGAGGACGACCCCGCGAAGGCCGCCGAGACGATCCTGGCGCTCGTCGCGGCGCTCTCGGCCCACGACCGCAAGACGCGCGGCCACTCCGAGCGCGTGCGCGTGTTCACCGACCTGCTCGCCGACGAGCTGAGCATCGCCGAGGCCGACCGTGACCGGCTCCGATGGGCCGCGCTCCTGCACGACGTCGGCAAGCTCGAGGTCCCGGGCGAGACGCTGAACAAACCGGGCAAGCCGGACGAGGAGGAATGGGAGCGGATCCGATGCCATCCGCTGGAGGGTGAGCGGATCGCGAGGCCGCTCCTGCCCTGGCTCGGAGACTGGGGCGCCTGCATCGGCCAGCACCACGAGCGCTACGACGGCGGTGGGTACCCCAGAGGCCTGCGGGGCAAGGAGATCGCCCTCGCGGCGCGGATCGTCGCGCTGGCCGACGCGTTCGAGGTGATGACGGCCGCCCGCTCGTACAAGCGTCCGATGAGCGTCGGGGCGGCCCGGACGGAGCTCGCCCGGTGCGCGGGGAGCCAGTTCGACCCGCGCCTGGTCCGTGCCTTCTTCGGCATCTCGCTGGGGCGGCTCTGGTGGGCGGTCGGCCCGGCGTCGTGGGTGGCCCAGGTGCCGTTCCTGTTGGGGGTGGGGCGCACGGCCGATCGCGCGGTAACGCTGGTGCGGGCGGCGAGCGGGCTCGCGATCAAGGGGCTGACCGCGGTCCTGGCTCTCGGTGTGGGGGTCGCGGCGGGCGACGGTCGGCTCGCGGGGATGCGCTCGGACGGGAGCCACGGTTCGGGCGCGGCGGCCGGCACGACGGTGAGCGTGTCCACCCTCGTTGGCACCCCGATGGGGGCCGACCCATCGGTGGTGGGCGCGACGCCGCCGACCTCATCGGGGACCTCCGAGGCGTCGATCGGGCCGAACGAAGGCGCGCCGGCCGAGGGCCCGGCGAGCTCGTCCGATCCCGACGCGGTTGCGATCGAGGACCTGACCGACGCGACCGAAGGGACCATCGAGGAGGTCGTCGAGGTCGTCGAGGACACGGTGGACGAGGTCGTCGAGGAGATCGAGGAGACCGTGGATGACACCGTGGACGACGTCGTGGACGGGGTCGACGGAGGCCTTCCCGGAGGGCTCGGCTAACGCCATCTCGGCGGGGAGGGACCGCGGGCGACGTGGTCCGTTCCCAGTGCCCGGTTCGCTTCCGTACACTGGCCGGGACCGCGCACGCGAGGAAGGGCGGGCCATGACCAAGTACGTTTACGACTTCTCCGAGGGCAACAAGGACATGAAGGACCTGCTCGGCGGGAAGGGCGCCAACCTCGCCGAGATGACGAACATGGGGCTGCCCGTGCCCCCCGGGTTCACGATCACGACCGAGGCGTGCCTGGCCTACCTCGCGAAGGGCGACCACCCCGAGGGGTTGATGGACGAGGTCGAGGAGCACCTGCGCGGGCTCGAGTCCGCGATGGGCAAGCGGCTGGGCGACCCCGAGGACCCCCTGCTCGTGAGCGTACGCTCGGGCGCCAAGTTCTCGATGCCCGGGATGATGGACACGGTCCTGAACCTGGGCCTGAACGAGGACTCCCTCCAGGGACTGGCCAAGCAGTCCGACGGGGACTGGCGGTTCGCCTACGACGCGTACCGCCGGTTCATCCAGATGTTCGGCAAGATCGTGATGGGGGTGTCCGGGGACGCGTTCGAGGAGGCGCTGGAGGAGGCCAAGGACCGCAAGGGTCCCGGCGCCAAGGACACGGACCTCGAGGCCGAGGACCTCAAGCACCTGATCGGCGAGTTCCTCGGGATCTACCGCGAGCACACCAAGGCCGACTTCCCGACCGACCCGCGCGCGCAGCTGCGCCTGGCGATCGAGGCGGTCTTCCGGTCCTGGAACGGCAAGCGCGCCCGCGACTACCGGCGGCAGAACAAGATCAGCGACGACCTCGGCACCGCCGTGAACGTGGTCGCGATGGTCTTCGGCAACCGCGGGATCGACTCGGGGACCGGGGTGGCCTTCACCCGCGACCCGGCCACCGGCGAGAAGGTCCCCTACGGCGACTACCTGCCGAACGCGCAGGGCGAGGACGTCGTGGCCGGGATCCGGAACACGCTCCCGCTCGCCCAGCTCGAGGAGCTCGACGCGACCTCGTACCGGCGGCTGATCGAGGTCATGGACACGCTCGAGCGTCACTACCGCGACATGTGCGACATCGAGTTCACGATCGAGAAGGGCCGGCTCTGGATCCTCCAGACGCGGGTGGGCAAGCGGACGGCGTTCGCCGAGTGGATCATGGCCTCCGACATGCTCGAGGAGGGCCTGATCGACGCGGACGCGGCGCTCCTGCGCGTGGACGCGAACCGCCTGGAAGAGCTGTTCAAGCGGGTCGTGGCGGCAGCGGCCGACGCGCAGCCGATCGCGAAGGGCCTGAACGCCTCGCCCGGGGCCGCCTCCGGCGCGGTCGTGTTCACCGCCGACGAGGCCGAGGCCCGGGCCTCCCGCGGCGACAAGGTGATCCTGGTCCGGCGGGAGACGACGCCCGACGACTACCACGGGATGATCGCCTCGCAGGGGATCCTGACCAGCGCGGGCGGGACGAACTCCCACGCGGCGGTGGTCGCCCGCGGCGAGGGCATCCCGGCCGTCTGCGGCGCGGACGCGATCCGGATCGACCTGTCCTCGCGCGCGTTCTCCGCGAACGGGACGATCGTGAAGGAGGGCGAGCTCATCACGATCGACGGGTTCACGGGCAACGTGTACGTGGGCGAGCTGCCGCTCGAGGAGTCGGTGCTCGAGAAGGCGCGGGCGGGGGACGCGACCGCCCGCCGGGAGAAGATCTGGCGCGCCTTCGAGCGCCTGATGCAGCACGCCGACGCGCGCCGGCGGCTCCGCGTCCGGGCGAACGCCGACACGCCCGAGCAGTCCACGAACGCCCGCGACCGCGGCGCGGAGGGGATCGGCCTGTGCCGGACCGAGCACATGTTCCTCGGCCCCGAGCGCGTCCAGACGGTCCAGCAGATGATCTTCGCCGAGACCGAGGCCGAGGAGCAGGCGGCCTACGACAAGCTGCTGCCGCTCCAGCGCGAGGACTTCGTCGGGATCTTCCGCGCGATGGACGGGCTCCCGGTCACGGTCCGGCTCCTCGACCCGCCGCTGCACGAGTTCCTGCCGGACCTCGTCACGCTCTCGGTCGAGGTCGCGCTCGGGAAGGAGCGCGGCCAGGACGTGGCCGAGCAGGAGCGCGTGCTCCGCAAGGTTCGCGAGCTGCACGAGGCCAACCCGATGCTCGGCCTGCGCGGCGTGCGTCTCGGCATCGTCAAGCCGGGTCTGTACGCGATGCAGGTCCGCGCGATCTGCGAGGCGGCGGCCCGGGTGAAGAAGGCGGGTGGCGACCCGAAGGTCGAGATCATGATCCCGCTGGTCGCCACGAAGCCCGAGCTCGAGCAGATGCGCGCCGAGCTTGAGCCCGTGGCCCGGGAGGTCCTCGAGCGCGAGGGCGTCGAGCTCGACCACCTCGAGTGGGGGACGATGATCGAGGTCCCGCGGGCGGCGGTCACGGCCGGCGAGATCGCCGAGGTCGCCGACTTCTTCTCGTTCGGGACGAACGACCTGACGCAGATGGGCTTCGGGTTCAGCCGGGACGACGTCGGCAAGTTCGTCGGGATGTACGAGGAGCGCAAGCTCGTCCCGGCGAACCCGTTCGTCACCGTGGACGTCCCCGGCGTCGGGCGGTTGATGCGGATCGCCGCCGAGGAGGGACGGGCGGCGAACCCCCACCTGCACCTCGGGATCTGCGGCGAGCACGGCGGGGACCCGGCGAGCGTGGCGTTCTGCCACGAGATCGGGCTCGACTACGTGAGCTGCTCGCCGTTCCGGGTCGAGACCGCTCGGCTCGCCGCCGGCCAGGCGGCGGTCGGCACGGCCGAGTCGGCCTCGAAGTAGTCGCGCGCGCGGAGGAATCCCCCGTTCGGGCCGAGGGATCCCCCGGCCTGGTGATGCGCGCGCGAACAGGCGTTCGCTAGGCTCCAGGACCTCCCCACCCTCCCCACGGCTCCCCCGTGACGAAGGAGGTGGCGTGGATGGACGACGGAGCGGGCCGGACCCGGTGGCGGGCCGGCCGGCGGCTCCTCTCCCTCACGGTGGGTGCGGCGCTGGTCGTGCCGCTGCTCGTCGGGTGGCACTGGCAGCGGCTGGGGTGGCGGGACGTGCACTACAACTACCCGTCGCGCCCGAGCGGGTACACGCAGATCGTGAACCGGTTCGGCCAGCCGTGCAGCTCGGCGGCCAGGCAGATCCCGATGAGCTGGCGTGCTGCCGATAACGGCGTCACGTACTCGTTCCGGTTCCACCGGAAGCTCGGCGGCTACCCCACGGCGATGGTGACCAACAAGGGCGGCACGTCGACGAACCTCGACAACGACGTGTACGGGCACATCCAGAACGACCACCTGCAGTACTACATCCGACACGGGATCTACGGCTACAACTGCCGCTACATCAAGGGCACGACCAAGTGGAGCACCCATGCGTTCGGGATCGCGATCGACGTCTCCTCGGCCGAGGAGTACGAGGGCAAGTGCACCAGCACCGTGAACCGGTACCACAAGCACATCTGGGAGGGCCACGGTTGGTACTGGGGACTCGCGTTCTGCGACCCGATGCACTTCCAGTACGCGACGGGATACTGAGCGATGGTCACGGGAGGGAGGACCAACATGCACCGAAGGGTGGTGGTCGGAGCCCTGGTGCTCGGCGTCGCGGCGACGATCGCGGTCGCCTCGGTGGCGCTCACGGCGCCCGAGGCGCAACCGTTCGGACCGCCGATCGGCCCGCGGATGGCACCGGACACGGGCGCCGGTGAGCTGCTCGTGGTGGTCGTCGGGGGTGTCTACCCGACGCGGGCCGAGGCCGAGGCCATGAACGAGCAGATGACCTTCGGCGACCTCCAGGGCTACTACGTGGTCCCGGTGGCGCAGTTCCAGGGGTTCGAGCAGCAGGCGGGGGAGCCGGGCGACTTCGCGCTCGTCTCGGTCTTCCGGACCGAGGAGGGGGCCCGGGAGTTCGCCGAGATGGCCGCGGGCTTCGGGCATCCGGCGACGATCCTGCCCGAGCGCGTCCGGAGCCTCGGTGGCTTGTACGCGGGCCTCGGCCAGGAGGCCCATCCGGACGGCTCGGGGCCGCTGCTCGGGCCGATCGAGGAGTCGGTGCCGTGAGGCGCGTCGCCGCCCTGCTCCTGCTCCTCGCCGCGTGCACCGGCGGCGGCGAGCGGGAGCGGGGCGGCACGCCGTCCGTGACGGCCTGCGAGCCGCCGATGGCGGCGCCGGCCGGGTTCGAACCGCTGCCGCGGTTCGAAGAGGAGTACGCGGACCACGTCGGGGTGCGCCTCGGCTACCGGGACGCCGAACGCCGTGAGGTGCACGTCTCCGTGGGGATCCCTGGGGAATGGGGGGAGGGGCTACCCTTCGGCGGGACCGTGGAGCTCGCGGACGGCGGGACCGCGGCGCTGCTCGGGCGCGGACGAGAGGCCTGGCTGGCGGTCTGGGACGAGGGCGATCTGTGCGATCCACGCGTGGTCCTGACGAACGGGTTCACGCGGCGCCAGTTCGTCGACCTGCTGGAGGACCTCGGCGTCGCCTCCGGGGCGTAGGCCTGTTGCTAGCATCGCGCGGTGGGCCCCCTGCGTCGCCATCCCGTCCTGGTCACCCTCGCGACGGTCGGCGTCCTGGGGTTCCTGGCGCTCGCACTGACCGGCGTGGCCGTCTGGCGGGCGGCCCACACCGACGACGCGAGCCACGTCGAGCGGGTCGACGCGATCTTGGTCCTCGGCGCGGCGCAGTACGACGGCACGCCGTCGCCGGTGTTCGAGGGGCGTCTGCGGCACGCGGCCCTGCTCTACCGCGAGGACCGGGCCGGGACCGTGGTGGTCCTCGGCGGGTCGAGGCCCGGGGACCGCTCCTCCGAGGCCCAGGCCGGCCGGGACTGGCTGATCGCGGAGGGCCTCCCGCCCGACGACGTGCTGGCCTCGCCGGTGGGCAGCACCACGCTCGAGAGCCTCGAGGCGGCCGCCGACCTGATGCGGGAACGGGACCTGCGCTCGGCGTTCCTGGTCTCCGATCCGTGGCACAACCTGCGGATCGAGCGGATGGCGGGCGACCTGGGGATCGAGGCGTACGCGTCGGCCACCTGGCGCTCGGCCGCCCGGACCGAGGGGACGCGCCTGGCCGGCTACGTCCGCGAGACCTTCGCGTACCTGTACTACCGGTTGATCGGTCGCTGACGCGCGTCGCGATCAGGTGACCGTCAGCGTGCCCGTCATCTGCGGGTGGAACCGGCAGACGAAGCCGTAGGTGCCGGGCTCCAGGTCGATTGTCACGACCTCGGACTCGCCCCCCCCGAGCTCCACGTCCAGGTCCGTGTCCTGGACCGTGAACGTGTGCGGCGTGCTCGCGTGGCCGTTGCGCACCTCGAGCTCGCTGCCGGACGCGACCTCGAGCTCGCTCGGGTCGAACGAGAAGTTGTTGGCCTGGACCGTGGCCGCGGCACCGCCACCGTCCCCGGTCTCGCCCGTCGCGCCGGTGGGCGCGGTGGGTCCCGTGGCGGCGGTCTCAGCGGTGGGACCCGTGGTCCCGCCGCCCTCGTCCTCACCCCCGCAGGCCGCGGCGACGAGCAGCAGGGCGGCCAGGGCGACGATCATGCGGACGTGCGGTCGCGCGTTCTCCATCCATGCCTCCCGTTCACTCCGGCGTTCCCCTGGTCTACGCACGGCGGCCCGGTGCGGCTTGCGGCCCGGCCGCGTCGCACCCGCGCGCTAGGATGCCGCTCGATGGCCACCCCCCGCGAGCGCACCGAGGAGATCGAGGGCCAGACCCTCTCGCCCCGGGCGACGCTCGCAGCGGCCAGCAAGGGTCGGGAGCGGGAGGAACACCCCGACCCGCTGCGGACCTGCTTCCAGCGCGACCGCGACCGGATCGTCCACTCGAAGGCGTTCCGGCGCCTGAAGCACAAGACCCAGGTGTTCCTCGCGCCGGAGGGTGACCACTACCGGGTGCGCCTCACCCACACCCTCGAGGTCTCCCAGATCGCGCGGACGGCCGCGCGGGCGCTGCGCCTGAACGAGGACCTCACCGAGGCGATCGCGCTCGGTCACGACCTCGGCCACACGCCGTTCGGGCACCTGGGCGAGCAGGCCCTCACGCCGTTCCTCGGCCGCCCGTTCCGCCACAACGAGCAGAGCCTGCGGATCGTGGACCACCTCGAGAACGACGGCCGTGGGCTGAACCTCACATGGGAGGTCCGGGACGGGATCGTGAACCACACCTGGTCGATGCCCCAGCCCGCCACGGCCGAGGCGCAGATCGTGCGGTTCGCCGACCGGATCGCCTACGTGAACCACGACGTGGACGACGCCGTCCGTGCCGGGGTGCTCTCGCCCGACGGGCTGCCCGCCGAGGTCACTGCCGTCCTTGGGAAGACCTACGGCGACCGGATCGACACCCTGGTCCGCGACCTGGTCGGGCGCAGCGCCGGCGGTCCGGAGATCGCGCTGTCCGATGAGGTCTTCCGGGCGCTCGATGTGCTGCGGGAGTTCCTGTTCGATCACGTCTACCTGCGGGACCAGGCCCGGGCCGAGCAGGAGAAGGCGATCGGGCTGGTCCGGACCCTGTTCGCGCACTACCTGGATCACCCGGAGCAGGTTCCCGAGGAGTACCATCGGGCCCCCGGGGACCTGCCGACCCGCGTGGCCGACCACATCGCCGGCATGACGGACCGGTACGCGCTCCGGACCTACGAACAGCTCTTCCTTCCCCAGGGCTGGCTGCTGTAGCGGTGCGGGATCCGAGCTGGCAGCGACGGCAGCGCTGAGGGGGAGGAGGATCGGTGGCGGGACGGATCCGGCAGGAGGACCTCGAGACGGTCCGCGAGCGGACCGACATCGTCAAGCTCGTCTCGGGCTACCTCACGCTGAAGAAGGCCGGGCACGATGCGTTCGCGGGCCTCTGCCCGTTCCACACGGAGAAGACGCCCTCGTTCTCGGTCTCGCCGTCGAAGGGCGTCTACTACTGCTTCGGCTGCGGGGCCGGCGGGGACGCGATCCGGTTCCTGCGCGAGATCGAGCACCTGGAGTTCGTCGAGGCCGTCGAGCGCCTGGCCAAGGAGGCCGGCGTCACGCTGCGCTACGAGGGCGACACGCCGGCCGAGCGTCGGGCCGCATCCCGGCGGCAGGCCCTGCACCGGGCCAACGAGGCCGCGTTCGACCTCTACCACCGGATGCTCCTGGAGGGGCGGGAGGGCGAGGAGGCGCGCCGGTACCTCGAGGCCCGCGGGATCGACCGCGACACCGTGACGGCGTTCGGGATCGGCTACGCGCCCCGGTACGCGGACTTCCTCCTCCGCCGGCTGGCGCGATCGCTCTCGAGCGAGATCCTCGTGGAGGCCGGCCTCGCGGTCCGCGACGCCGACGGCAACGTGCGCGACCGCTTCCGCGGGCGGATCACGTTCCCGGTCCACGACCTGTCCGGGCGGGCGGTCGGGGTCGGGGCCCGGGTGCTGCCCGGCGAACGCGAGGACGGGCCCGACCAGCAGGGCCCGAAGTACCTGAACTCGCCGGAGACGCCGATCTACCGGAAGGGCGAGGTCCTGTACAACCTCCACCGGGCCAAGGCCGCCGTCTCGCGCATCGGCGAGATCCACGTGGTCGAGGGCTACACCGACGTGATCGCGATGGTGCGGGCCGGGATCGAGACCGCGGTGGCGACCTGCGGGACGGCGCTCGGGGAAGGGCACTTCCGGCTCGCGTCGCGGTTCGCCCAGCGCATGGTGCTCGCCTTCGACTCCGACGAGGCGGGCGCCCGGGCGGCCGAGCGCGCGTACGCGTTCCTCGAACGGTTCCCGGTCCAGCCGGTGGTGCTGGTGCTGCCCGCGGGCTTGGACCCCGCGGACTTCGTCCGCCGGCACGGGGCCGACGCCCTGCGGGAGCTCGCGGCCAGGGCGGTGCCGATCGTCGAGTTCATGCTGCGGCGGACCGTGGCCCGGCACCCGCTGGACACCGTGGAGGGGCAGAGCGCGGCGGTGGCCGCGGCCCTCCCGCTGCTCGACGGCCTGTCCGACCCGGTCCGGCGGACCGAGTACGCGCACCTGCTGGCCGAGCTCGTGGGGGTGGGCGAGGCCTCGGTGCTCCTGGCGCTCGAGCGCCGCCGGTCGGGGAGCCCCGCCGAGGTGCCCTCGGCGCTCAAACGCGCCTCGGCCCAGGAGAAGGTCGAGCGCGAGATGCTGCGCCTCCTCGCCCGCGACGAGGCGATCTTCCGCGAGCTCGCCCCGCGCCTCACCCCCGAGCACTTCCAGACGGCTCGCAACCGCGAGCTCTTCGCGCTCGTCCTCTCCACCGACGGCGACGTGGGCGGAGCCGTCGCCCGCTCCGAGGACGAGAAGGCGGTCCGGGCGCTCTCGGCCCTCGCGCTCGAGCCGCTCGAGGGCGAGCCCGAGGCCGGGTACGCCGAGGAGGTCCGGGCCCGCCTCGAGGAGTTCCTGCTGAAGCGCCGCAGCGCCGCCCTCCGGCAGCAGCTCCAGAAGCTGAACCCCACCACCGACCCCGGCTACGACGAGCTGTTCCAGCAGCTGATCGCGACCGACGGCGAGCTCCGCCGGCTCCGGCATCGCACCGGGTCGCCGGCCTGAGGTCCGTGGGCGCCGTCGTTCCGGCCTCGTACACTTGCGGCACCCCGACCCCTCGTTGAGGTGAGGCGTTGACGGAAGCCGCCCCGGACCTGGGCCTGGAGGAAGCCAAGGAGACCATCACGGCCCGCGGGCGCGAGCGTGGGTTCGTGACCTCGGAGGATCTGCTCGAGTCCGTCCCGGTCGACGACTTCACGCCCGAGCAGGTGGAGGAGTTCCTCGCCCAGGTCGAGGAGCACCTGCGTGGCGAGGGGATCGAGGTCATCGACCTGCCCGGCGACGAGGTCGACGCCGTCGCTCAACGCCAGATCGACGTGGACCTGCTGAAGGCGCCGACCAACGACCCGGTTCGGATGTACCTCAAGGAGATCGGGAAGGTCCCGCTCCTCACCGCTGCCCAGGAGATCGACCTCGCGCGCCGGATCGAGGCGGGGGAGTTCGCCACCGAGCTCCGGGAGCAGGTCGAGGACGGCGACAAGGTCGACCACAAGCGGCTGCGGCGCGTCATCGATCACGTGATCGCGATCCGCGAGCACCAGATCGAGCGGTTCGGCAAGGTCGAGGGGATCGGGCGCGACAAGGTCTCGAAGAGCTGGAGGCCGAGGACGCGGGAGCATCTCGACGACTTCCTGCGCCGGGTCGAGCGCGACGGGCAGCTCGCCAAGCGGAAGCTGATCGAGGCGAACCTGCGCCTGGTCGTCTCGATCGCCAAGCGCTACGTGGGCCGCGGGATGCTGTTCCTGGACCTGATCCAGGAGGGGAACCTGGGCCTGATCCGAGCGGTCGAGAAGTTCGACTACTCCAAGGGCTTCAAGTTCTCGACGTACGCCACGTGGTGGATCCGCCAGGCGATCACGCGCGCGATCGCCGATCAGGCCCGCACGATCCGGATCCCCGTGCACATGGTCGAGACGATCAACAAGCTGGTGCGGATCCAGCGCCAGCTCCTCCAGGACCTGGGACGCGAACCCTCGCCGGAGGAGATCGGCAGGCAGATGGGGATCCCCGCCGACAAGGTGCGCGAGATCCTGAAGGTCTCGCAGGAACCCGTCTCGCTCGAGACGCCGATCGGCGAGGAGGAGGACTCCCACCTCGGCGACTTCATCGAGGACTCGGACGCGGTCGTCCCGGTCGACGCGGCGAGCTTCATCCTGCTCCAGGAGCAGCTCGAGGCCGTGCTCCACACGCTGTCCGAGCGCGAGAAGAAGGTGATCCAGCTGCGGTTCGGGCTGCTCGACGGGCACCCACGCACGCTCGAGGAGGTCGGCCGCGAGTTCGGGGTCACGCGCGAGCGGATCCGCCAGATCGAGAGCAAGACCCTCTCGAAGCTCCGCCACCCCTCGCGATCGCAGAAGCTGCGGGATTACCTGGAGTAGGCGCGCGGACGGACGGGGAAGCGACGTGCGCGGTCGCGCCGCGCTCTCAGTTCATCGACAGGTCGTCGACGCTCGCCTCCAGACGCCGCTGGATGGTGGCCCGCGCGCGTTGGAGGGCCTCCATGCCCCGGGCGCCGGCGAGGCCGGCGAGCCCGGACAGCCGCTGCGCGGAGGGGTGGCGCGACATCGCCGCGCGGACGCCCATCGGGCGTCCCTCGGCCTCCCGTCGCGCGAGCGCGCGCCCCACGAGGTAGCCGACGACGAGACCGACGATCAGCCCGATCCGGAACCGCATGGACCAAGCGTAGCCCATCGGGGGTCGGTTGGTAGACTGCCTCGGCTCCGATCCGGGGTAGCTCAACTGGCAGAGCGGCGGACTGTTAATCCGTAGGTTGTGGGTTCGAGTCCCACCCCCGGAGCTCAACTCCGCCCGGAGCCTGACGACCGGGTTGGATGTCCGAGCACATCGTGCACGAGGTCTCGCTCGAGGTGCCGTAGGCTCCTCGCGGGTGCTCTGACCGGGCGCTTGGTGCGGCGTCAGCTCATCGAGATCCGTCCGGAGACGACCGTTTCGACCGGAAGGTCGTAGTTCCCGTTCCCGGGTATCGTGTCGCCGGCCACGCCGTCGAACGCGCCGATCACCGTGAGCCGCAGCGTTCCGGCGCCTGGACCCCCGGGGCTCACCGTTGCCTCGAACGCCACGCCCTCGATGATCTCCCCTCCGCCGAGGTTGATCCGAGCAGTGCCTGCGAAGGTCGCGCTTCCCGGACCGATGGATCCGCTCGAAACCGGCCCGTTCACGCTCATCAGGGAGAGTCCGAGGAAGTCCGAACGGCCCGCCATCAGACACACGAAGCGCCCCCTGGCCGAGCTGTCCGCGCCGATGTGGACCGCGAAGGCGAACTGGGAGCCGTCGACGTCCCCGTCGAGGTCGAGGTCCGCTCCGAACGTCCCGGTTCCGCCCCCCCTGACCCACGTATCCGTCGAGGCATGGACCGGCCAGGCGTGGAGCGCTCCGACAACGAGCACCGCGATCGTCAAGGCGATGATACGTCTCACCGGTACCCTCCTCCTCACCGGTACCCTCCGCTCGGTCCGGCAGAGGGCCGCGGTATCGCGGCCCTCTGCACCTGCGTATGGCCACTTACTACCGCTAGCCGCCCCGCCGCTCGTTGGCGGTGGTGTAGACGGTGAGGCCGAGCGCCGGGACGAACGGCTGGAAGGTCGCGCCACCAACTGTGAGGAAGAACCCCTCGGGCTGGCCCGTGAAGATCCCGGCCGGGCCGAGGTTGCAGACGACCTTGAGCGTCGCCGCGATCGCACCGCCGGACGTGACCAGGTCGATACCCATCTCGGCGATGCCGGCGAGGAGGACGCCGTACGTGCCGGCGACGTCGAAGCTCATCAGGTTCCGCGCCTTCCACGTTCCCTGTCCCACGATGGGGAACGGGGGAGTGCCGACCGACTGGAAGTGCACGAACGAACCCCCGCCGACGGCGTTGGAGGGCCCCACCTTGCCGTCGCCCGTCATGGCAACGACGTCCGGCGTCCCCGCGATCTGGCTCAAGGCGACGAAGTGGAAGTTCGTCTGGTCCCCGGCGGCAAGGGCGACCCCTTCCAGGACGGGGATCGAGGCGAGGGCGAGTGACCCGGCGCCGGCCGACTTCAGGAATTGCCTGCGGTTCATGGCTCCCTCCCCTGGTGTGGGAGGAATAGTCAAGAGTTGTGGATTGGAATCTCGTGATCACGCGGCGTTCTCCTGATCGGTCCGCTCGACCAACCGTCCATTCACGAACTTGGCACCCGCTCGAACGAGCGCCATGAGCTCCG
>Ga0073934_10001433_pt1 | contig 57309 bp, 51 predicted proteins | sample LarsenN4metaG_FD_76834 | JGI IMG/M metagenome (GOLD analysis project Ga0073934, IMG submission 76834) | Hot spring sediment bacterial and archeal communities from British Columbia, Canada, to study Microbial Dark Matter (Phase II) - Larsen... ...
ATTCCCTCGTTCCCAGGCAGAGCCTGGGAACGAGGAAACAAGCCTCCAAGCTCCGGGAGGAGTGACCGGTTTCCTCGGTTACTAACAGGTCGCTCCTCCCGGAGCTTCTAGAACGGGATCCCTGTTTGGCTATCCACAGATCCCCCCTCCCAGGGTTTCTAAGGGGAACTTGGGGAGAACCTGGGTCCCCACCCTCCCCTTCCCTCCCAGGGAAGGGGCGTCGGAGGGGTTCGGTTCCAAAAAGAGACCCTTGAAAGCGGGTAGAGCGGGGCTACCCCCCCCCCCCGCCGGTTCAGCTTCCGGGGACCTGCGTGTCTATCCCGGCTTGCGTAAACATAATCGGACGGCGATATTCTGGAAAGTATGGGGCCGAAACGGGATTCAGTCCATTTTGCCGATTCCACCGGGCCTTCTCCTTGCACAACCGGTCATAAAGGTCAGGCAAAAGCACCCAGCGCCAGGTCGCAAACTCATGCCTCCGGTTCGAGAACCCGGCCTTAAACTGAAACAAAGAGTCTTCTCGGGAACCCACACCTCCTCCCAAATGAAATACCCGCGCTCCACGCGCGTTGGCCCATAACCGGACCTCGTCAAGCAACAACTTCATCGGCGCTAACTTGAGAAACTCATCCCGGGTCCCCGACAGGTGATATTGGACGAGGCCGTCGCACAAGGTAAACAAGCCCCCACAGAGCACTCTTTTTTCCCACAGGCAAACGAACAAATGGACGATGGACGGGAGCGTGGAGAGCAGCTTTTCAAAGTAGGCGTAGTCAAAAAAATAGGCGTCGGCAGCTTTAACCCGGCGCATGGCTTCATGGTAAGTGTAAACAAATTCAGGCAGATAAACCCTGTCCGGGTCATGCACGCAGGTCACACCGAGACGTCTGAGCTTGTTAATCCCATATTTATGATCCTGACGATACCGGGCGCGCTGCACGTCAACAGGTAAGGTAAGGTCTATGGAAACCGTGGGCCCCCCGGGCACATACTCCCCCAAGCCAGCAAGTACTTCACGCTGCGGGAGGAGGGGATGGAGGCGCGAGAACACAGCGACGACCTTCCGCTCCTGTAAGGCCTCACGAAGGGCGGCCTGGAAATTTTGCACCACCGGGGGAGGTACGCTTCCTCGGGAAAGAATCGGCCCGGCATAGCCGTAGACCGACGTGGCATCCCACCATCCTCTACCCACCTGTCCGAGGCCCGGGACGGCTTCCAGGGGGCGCAGGAGCAGAGGAAGGGCGAGGAGGTAAGGTCCCTCCCGATAAACGAAGAGGTGCGCCTGCCCTTCCCCTCGCTGCTCCGCCAGCCTGTGATAGCCGGCAAGGTGATAGAAATCATATTGCAGAGATTGTGCGAGCACCTCCGTCCAGGGAGCAGACTGCTCGGGTCGCAGGACCTGTAATCTAGCCGTTGCCGTCATCCTAAATCGTCGACATCCACCGCGGACTGGTCGAGGTGCACCCCCGCCGAAGTGAGCACCCTGGGGAGGGTCCGCAGGAGGATGCGAAAATCGAGCCACAGCGACCAGTTATCGATATACCAGTTGTCGAGTTCCACCCGCTTCGACCAGGGGATGGCGTTGCGCCCATTAATTTGCGCCCATCCGGTAATGCCAGGACGCACGCGGTGGCGCAGGTTCTGCCAGGGATTGAGCTTATCGGCGATGAGGGGAACCATCGCCCGGGGCCCCACCAAGGACTCGTCTCCGATCAAGACGTTCCACAACTGTGGCAATTCATCCAGGCTGTAACGCCGGAGAAACGTTCCTACGCGGGTAAATCGGGGATCGTTCTTCTCGAAGAATAAACCGGCCCCCATCTTTTCGGCCCCTACCACCATGGTGCGGAATTTATAGAGTTTAAAGCGCCGACCCCCTTGCCCGACCCTAATTTGAATGAAGAGCGGTGGCCAGCCGGATTCCACCACGATGGATACGCCAATTAGGAGCAGGAAAGGGAATAACAGGACCAGCCCGGCCAAGGCAGCCGCTATATCGAGGAGGCGCTTAACCGACCGGGCCACATGGCCGGAGAGTACCCAACGGGCCTCATGGAAAACTACGCGTGACATAGGGCTTCGATGATGTACTCCATGTGCGGCAGACCGTAGCGCTGATCGATGGGAATCGTCAGTTCCTGCTCCGCTAAGAGGGCGGCCTCGGGGAACTCCTCGGGAGATACCTGAGGCGGACGCCGCCAATGGATAGGAGAGAATACACCCTTTGTGATCAAATACTGTCTGAGGCTATCCCTCTTTGCGGTACGGATGGCAAAGCCCAGGGGGCAGACCGACGCCGGAAGTTGCTTAAACAGAGGCTCCATATGGGCGACCGGCCAGGTATCAAGCAGGTACTGATAGTTCTTCCGACGCACATGCCAGACGTTTACCCAGTCCCAGCAGCGCCACAGCAACCGTGAAAGGGGAGAGGCCTGCCGAATTTGCACACGCCGATCGAGGATAGCATCCGCCCTGTGGAACGACCAGAGGGACAGCCGATGGAGCGCTTCAATGGGCCAGTTAAAGAACAACGCCCGTAGCACCAATCCCAGGAGCCTCCAAAACCCAAAGGACCAATCATATCCCTTGTCCGGCAGACACGCCCTCAAAGCTCTGGCGTGGCTTTGGCGGGGCCAAACGACGATGCCCAGGTCCGGAAACGGACCCCACTTCCGGGGACTGTAAACGGCGATGGCAGAATCCAAAGGGACCGCCCCGGTATGCAGATCCGACAGGAGCAGGTGCGTGCGATCCTCCAGGAGGACTACGGAAGGAAACCACCTCGCCAGCGAAGCAGCCGGGTCTCCGCTCTGGCTAAAGCCGAAGTAGTGCATCAGCATGACCGCCAGCGTACGATCACTTACCCGATGATAAATCTCCGGCAAGTGGATGGATAGATCGCTTTCTACCGGGTAGAAACGAACTTGCAACCCCAGCTCCACCAAGGGCTGAATCATCGAGTGGCACAAATACGCCGGAAGCAATACGGTATCGCGTCGAGGGCCAGCCGTACATCGGGCATATTTTACGGCCAGGGCCAGGGAGGCTCGACCGTTGGCCGTAAAGGATACCCTCCCCGGCGGAGGACCCCCCTCCGATCTACGACGCCACGAAGTACGGTACCCCCCCCGGGAACTAAGCCCAAACTCACTGCCTATTCCGATCCTCATAACCAGGGTTCCTTACGGGCATACGCAACAAGAAGACTCCCTTTGTTGAGGACGGCCGCACATCTCCAGGCGAGGCGCAGGGCCTTTCTTTTAACGAACGTACCTTCCGCCGATGGATTTACCCAGGTATAAGCGGCGTCGTTGGGCGTCGCCGTTTTGATCGAAATGATTTTAAGTCCAGCTCTGGCCAACAGGCGCTTTAAGGTCGTGGGAGTGAAAGCGTGTAAATGATAGGGGAGCACCAGCGTCCCCAATCCCTTTTTCCGTTTTCCGCCGAACAATAAACTAACCTGGTTCAAAAGGCCCTCTTCATTCGGGACGACGATCAGCACAACCCCCCCGGGCACCAGCACGCGGTTTACTTCAACGAGCACCTGGTAAGGATTCGGTAGAAGCTGAAGAGTGGACTTGAACCGCACAAAACTGAATTGATTCTCAGAAAAGCAACTCTCGATAATATCCCTACAGTACAGATCCACGCCGAACTGCTCCTTACCCAATTGAACCAATTTAGAATCGATATCGATGCCTATGGCCTTCCATCCAAACTCAACTGCCGCATGCACCGCCAGCCCCGGACCACACCCCACATCCAGGAACGTCTTGAGCTGGGCGGGATCCGGTGCAAGCTTAGAGATCTCTTCAACCTGGCTGAGGATCTGACGTCTTTCAAATTCAATTTTAGCCGGCGTGATTTCGTACTGAAGTTTTGTGTAGTAAAAAGATTGAGATATATGGTGATAGTCACTTTTTTTAAAGAAGGGCATAGGATTCACATAGATCAGCGAACACACCGAGCATTTTCCGACATGCCATTCACCGATCCGATGCAGTTCGTGGAACGCGTCGGCGCCACACGCATTGCAGGGGATCCAGCGGGTTTCCGTTTTCCTGTTATCGACCATTTCTCTCCTGAGTGAGCTGCTTCTACACAATGGGTTTCGTTCTGGTTCGTTGAATAACTGGATCCAACCCTGTATCCGTTAGGCCGGGGTCGATGAGAATTAGCGCGATATAACTCAACAAGGCCCAGGTAGTCAGAGGTCGAGGATGCTCTTAGAGATGGGAGGACCGCCTGGCTTCGTGGGGTATCCTCAGGATGGCAGAGAAGGAGCTCGATATGCTGGAAAGTAACCTGGCTTGGGGACCCAATGGGCGTCCTGGGCCTTTTCATAGGCGTGCCGGGCGGTGAGAAGTTGCTCATACCGATTGTGGTCTAAGATCCATTTACCTACCTTCAGAGGCCGGGCCCCTTGGGGAGCAAAAGAGAGTTTGTACCGGTAAAGGGAATCTTCAGCGCTATTTCCTCCACCCAGTATATAGAAGCGTTTACCCTGCTCCTGGCTCCAGAGACTGATCTGGTGCTTCAAGAGCTGATTTGGTTTGGCAGGGAAAGCCTCCGCCAGGGTGCCGCCGCGGAAGAAGAACGTGGAGTCGGCGGATATGAGTACCAATTCGGCGGAGATCACCCTGCCGTCGAGAAGTGCATAAAAATAGGCGAAGTATCCTGAGAGCGTCCGGTTGAGACGCTCCAAGAACTCTACATTTAAAGAATAGCTGGCATCGGCATTCCTTCGTTTCATGGTCGACTCATAGATGGCGAGGAAGTGCGGCGTTCGCTCTCCGGTCAGATCAACTTCGATACGGACTCCGGCGCGTCGTGCCCCTTTCACATGCCGCTGCAAGGTGTCCTTGTAATCGCGGAAGATCTCCTCGGGCGAGAGATCCAGGGTCCGCACGACGCTTGGGGCTTTAACCACAACTTCTCCCGGATAAGGCAAAGGGCCCTCTTCTTTGGGAGAGAAGGTCATGTATTCAGAGACAATCTTCTGAGATAGCGCCCACTGCTCATATTCCTGGAAGAATCTGGCAATAAGCGCAGATTTATCTCTGCTCCCTTCGACAAAGGGGCCGCCATATCCATAGGGGGGGGAGACGGTATCGTAGAGCTCCTCGCCCTCCGATCCCCAAAACGCCGTAGCCCTGAGGTCACGAAGGATCAGGGGATAGATGACACAGCCTTCAGAGCAACGATAGACCACACAGACCGGTCTATGGCCGGCTTCCTGGTAGAGGTTCAGGTAGTTCGGATGTGCGAATACCTCCCAACCTGTCCAAGAATCCAGGAAGGCAAGCCATTCTCGCTGCCCAATACCTTCTGCTTCAAATATCTGAAAGGAGGTACGCTGGGTCATAGGGAGTCCTCAGAATGCGGATCGATCGGAGATGACCTGTAACAAGACACGCTCCAGTTGACGGACCAGCCGATGGCGGTCGAACTGCTCCTGCGCAAGCCGATGGGCGGCCTGTCGGGCTCGCTCCAGACGAGATTCGGAATGCAGAAAATCTAATAACATTTCGGCTGCCTTTTCAATATCCTCCGGAGGGAGCACAATTCCGGCTCCGCTCTCCTGGAGCAGATCGGCCTGCCAACCCCCATGGTTGATGGCAACCGGTCGCCTGGCAGCCAGGGCATCAAAGACCTTGTTGGCCGAGTTATGCCACAGCACCGGATTGGGGGTAACGGTCGAGGTGGCGAGGGTCGCCGCCGATAAAACTCCGGGCATCTCACGCCGCGGGATGGGGTCCAGGATCCAGAGCGTCCGGTTCAAAACTCCCAGGTCCTGGGCCAGGCGGGAGAGGGCTTCTTTTTCCTTGCCGGCGCCCACGAGTAAAAAGGCGATATTTTCGTTGAGAGCCCGTACCCGTTGAGCCAGGCGCACCAAGTAATCTAGCCCGTTGACTAAACCAAAGGCTCCCGTGTAGATGACCAGGGGGCGATCTCCAAGGTAAGCATGCCGGGCGCGAAAGGCTCGCCCTATCTCTGCCGGCACATCGAACAAATCATTGTCACAACCGTTGGAGATGACGCTCACTTTTTCTGCCGGTACGCCCGCCCGCAGAATTCCTTCTTTCATTCCCGGCGAGCAGGCTATGATATGCGCCGCACAACGATAGGCAAGACGTTCAAGGCCCCGGGCCAGGACGATCAGGAGCGGATTCCGCAAGATCCCGAGACCGATGGGCACGTCTGGCCACAAGTCGCGCACCTCGAAGACGAACGGGCGCCGGTTGATGCGGGAGGCCATAATAGCCGGGACGGCAACGGTCAGGGGCGTGGACGTGGCGAAGAAGACGTGGACATCGCGCTGGCGGATGGCCACCCACGAAGCCAACACCATAAACCAGGTGAAGGCCAGCATGCGCCGCAAATAGCTCATCTTCTGGCCGTAGGGCACGTTAAGCTGTAAGATCTTTAACCCCTCCAGCTCATGCACTTCCATCAGTTTGCCCGGTCGGTGGGCCAAGCCCCAGTGTTCGCTCTTACCGCACAGGATCGTCACCTCGTGCCCGCGCTGCCGCAACAACCGGGCAAATTCGTAAGAGCGGGTGCCAGCCGACCCTTCTCGGGTAACAAAGTGTTGATGTAAATAGAGAATCTTCACGGCGAATAATTCTGCAAAGTTCTACTTGCGGCAACCGTTTGCCAGTTGCCGAAAGTGCTCTATAAATATCTCCGAGTTGCGATAACTGTCGGCGCGATTCCGAACGATTTCAGGGTTCCGCTGCCAGGCCCGCCGGCGCAGAGGGAGGTCGGAAATGGCTTTGTCGATCGCCTGGGCTACGGCAGCGGGGGAAAGATCCTCCAGCAGCAGCCCGTTTTCTCCCGGCCTGATCCAAAAACGGTTGGCCGGGTGATCCGGCACGATGGGAAGTAACCCCACGGCCATGGCCTCCAGGAGCGAAGCCGACACCCCATCCGAGTCGACCAGAGAAATGTACAAATTGTGTTGCGCAAGTAAGCCCGGCAGCTGGTTGTTGGGAACAAACCCCGCAAAACGTACCCGGGGCGCCAGCCTCAGGTTTTGCGCTTGAGCGACCAGGTCCTTACGCTGCGGACCATCCCCGGCAAGGGTAAGGAAAAAGGTTATGCCCTGCTCGTGGAGCAAATGCATAGCCTTCAATAACAAATCCACGTTGTAGTCTACTTTGAGGGAACGCGTACTGATGATACGCGCCAAGGCGTCGTTCCTGGGCGGTGAACAACGTTTACTGGAAAAGTATTGAAAAGGAATACCGCGAGGTAAAACGAGTATTCGCTCTTCGGTCACCCCAAGCCGTCGGGCGGCCTGAGCCATGTGGGGCGCCCAGGCCGTGACCAGGTCGGCCTGGCTGAGGTTATAGCGGAGGAGGTGTCGCATGAGCGGGTTACGAGGTGCTAAAAGGATATCGCTACCGGAAGTGACTTGAACAAGGGGATGATAGCCGGCCAGCGCGCCCAGGGCTCCGTACCCGGTGACGTAGTAGGCAACGACCACATGAGGCCGGATGGACCCGATCAGGCGTCGTACGTAGGGCGCCGCCGCAATATAGTGAAGCTTGCCGGGCAACCGCGGAAAGCGTAATTGATAAAATTGTTTTGCCCTCAACGCATGATCAGCAAAGGATAACACGTGGATTTCGGCGCCGGCCTGGCTGAGGCTTTCACACCAGAGTTGACAGTTGACGTGGGCGGCATCTGCTAAAAGAGCCAATTTCAAAACTGGTTCTCTCATCGCAAGTTTCCTACCCTGTCTGGCCTGATATTCAGAACCTTTTGATAGAGTTGTTTATACTCTTCGGCCATACGGTGGACATCAAACCCCTGCACGCGTTCTCGGCCCTTTAAACCCATACGACGCCGCATGGCCTCGTCGCGTAGCAACCGCAGGATACGTTCGGCGAGCCCTTCTTCGTCGCCGACGGGGACCACGAAGCCTGTTTCGCCGTCGCGGACTAGCTCCCTACAGCCCCCTGCATCCGTTACCACACAGGGCAGTCCCGTAGCCATGGCCTCCATCACGGCGTTCGGCATACCCTCGCTGCGGCTGGTGAGGACGAAAACGTCCATGGCGGCTAACAGCCGCGGTATGTCTTGGCGCCGCTCCAGGAACAAGAGGGAATCCTGTATCCCCAGTTCCCGGCTGAGAGCTTTGACTTTGTCTTTTAGAGGACCCTCCCCTATGTGAACGAAACGGGCCTCAGGACAACGCGCCAACACCTGGGCAGCTACCCGAACCAGAACCTCAGGAGCTTTGACCGGCGTGAGGCTTCCTACGGTACCCACGACCCAGCGACCTCCCCGACCTGGACCTGATAGTATTTCTGGAACCCAGGCAGGCCGGTTCACGAACCGATGAAGCTCTAAGCCATTGGGGATGCAAAAGAGCTTCTGGGGGCGTACCATCCGAGAGTTAACCAAATAGCGGGCATTGGCTTCCGAGTTGCAAACCACGGCAGCGACCCCTGCGTTCAGCAAGCGCTTGAGCGCCTGATACCAATAGGGCTGCTGAACGGCGGTCTCAGCCCGTTCCCCGGCAATAACACAAGGATGCCTCGTCAACAAGGCCGCTAAACGTCCATACAGACCGGGTACGTTGTCCAAGAATATATGTACAATCTCCGGCCTGTAGGTTCGAAGGATCTGCACCAACGCGGTCAGCCGCGAAAGGTCCCAACTCCCCCGGCGTTGTAATTCAATAACCTCAATGCCCAGATCCCGTAGGGGGTCAGCCCAGTACCCCCCTTCAGATAAGGAGACCACCTGCGCCCGAGGTTTAAGGTACTTGATTAGGTAGTACAACTGCTGTTCTGCACCTCCTTGTCGCAGTTGGCCGATGATGTATAGAATTTTTGGATCCTCCAAGATACGGATACTGGAAGCGAATTCCAGAGAGATCTCTAACGGCCTACCCTCCTGGGACGCTTACCTGGTTACCCATTCAGGCGATAAAGTTTCTCAATCTCCTCCTCACTTAACGCCCGGTTATAGATGCGGACTTCGTCCATTTTTCCGCTCAAAAAATCTCGATGCTCATTCCTTGAGCCAAAGAAGAGGTCCGAGGTTCCGTTAAAATCATCATTATCTATCATAGAAGCATCCGGTGTGGCATTGAAGAAGTATTGAAGGGTCCCGTTTTTTCGGCGGATCACGATGTGCGTCCATTCACCTGTCGAGGGCACTTTTAATGAAGAAACTTCTGTACCTTCCGGCTTTCGGAAATCCAGGACCGTGTTCCCCTCATCGAAATGCAGGTCAAACTTTCCCCCAAAAATGAAATGGCCTGCGGACTTAAGGTTCACCCAAACCGAGATAGTAAAATCTCCCGTGCCAAAATCCAGGCTGGGGGTGTTGGGAACTTTTACATAATCATCGACCCCATCGAATTCCAAGGCCTGGCCTACTTTACCACGGGTTAAAGTGGGGCTATCGGGGAGGATCCCGTTATTCCCAAGTCCACTGCGATCAAGGAGGGTAGCTCCTGATATATCAGAACCGTCGAAGGACCACAGACCCACCAAGCCATCGGCAGGTTCGTTGCCTTGGGAGGCGACCTTGGTAAAACTCGAGGCATGAAGCTTGGCCAAGCCATCATATTTCCATATGAAAAACCCGGCGCCTCCCCCTAACACAAGGAGGCTCACGATGCTGATAAGTTTTGATCTCTTCATCTTGTTAGGCATACACGATTCACCCGTTTACCACTGGGTTATCTGCCTACGGCAAAGTGCTAAATGGACGGACAAAAGCATAATGGCCCGTCCATAAAGACCGCTTCGGGAGATACCAGGATAGGGGCGTCCTTCACAGAAAGCTTGTATCAGGGGTTGGTAGACTTCTGGTTTGAAGAATTCCGGCAGTTGGCTGCCGGAGCTAAGCAAGGCATCCTGCAAACGCGCCTTAAAATCCGCCTCAACCCAGGTATCCACGGGGAGACCAAAGCCGTGCTTAGGTTTGTTGACAACTTCCAAAGGCAACCTGCGCCTGGCCACCGCGCGCAAAACGACCTTGCAGGTCCGACCCCTCACCTTGAGGCGGTGTGGAAGGGAGAGCCCGAAAGCAAATAGATCTTCATCCAGCATCGGCACGCGGACCTCGAGGCTCTCCCTCATGCTGGCGGTATCCACCTTGAAGAGGAAATCATTGGGGAGCTCCAAGCGGGTGTTAACCTCCAACGCGTGTGCCGACAAACGCTCCGTCCGGGAGGCCCTGGGCGGCAGATGATGCTCCCACGTTGGCTCGAAGAACCGGCGGACGGGGAGGACCGCCATATCCTGACAAAGGCTTTTATGTTCCTCCTCGTGCACTCCGCAAAACAGGTTCTGGAGGATGGCGGTGTCATCCCGGGCACCGGCCATGTCTCGGATCCGCTGTGGGTGACCCTCTACAATAGGGGCCAGGGCGATGGCAGCGCCACGCCAGACTCTGTGTCGAAGGGGGGCAGGCAATTTTTGTAACTGCGCGATAGGTCCGAGATAACTGTAAAGCCGGTATCCGCCGAAACCTTCGTCCCCGCCATCCCCTGAGAGCGCAACGGTCACATATTGCCGCATCAGTCGGCAGACCGCGTTGACGGCGAAGAGGGAGGTGTCCGCAAACGGCTGTCCCGCGCGCAACAAGAGCCCCGTTATGTGATCCCAGCTTCCCTTAGTGCCGTCCATGTCCAGCGTCTTATGACAGCTTCCGATGTGTCTGGCCACCGCTACCGCCGCCCAGGTCTCGTCGTAGTCTTTATCTGAGAAGTGTACGTTGAACGTCTGAATCCCTCCCTCAGCGGCCTCTTGGGCCGCGGCGCTGACCAGGGAGGAATCAATCCCCCCGCTGAGCAAAGCGCCCAGCGGCACATCGCTTTCCATTTGCCGGCGGACGGCGGCGGTCACGAGGGCGTCGGCGCGATCCGCGGCCTCGGCCAGGGTCATCTCCGGGTTGGGTGCGATCGCCCATCGGTGATAGGTCCGCGTTTTCCAGGAGACCCCCTGGGTCTGGAACCGGGCCTCCAGCAGCTCACCCGGTTGAAGCGCCCGGATGCCGGCGTAGAACGTCTCCGGCGCGGGCATGTAGAAGAGCGCAGCAAAATCGTGGATCGCTTGCTGGTTGGGTCGAGTATCGATGCCGGGCAATTCGAGGAGGGCCCGGATCTCGCTGGCAAATGCAAACCGATCCCTGGAAGGGGCATAAAACAACGGCTTGATCCCGAAACGATCCCGCGCCAGGACCAGGGTTCGGGCTCGGGTATCGTAAATAGCCAGCGCGAACATGCCCCGCAGCCTGTTCACAAACCCCCAACCTTCTTCCTCGTACAGGTGCGGCAAGACTTCCGTGTCCGAACGCCCTTTAAACACGTGGCCCCGGGCTTCCAGCTCGTAGCGAAGCTCGCGATGGTTGTAAATCTCCCCGTTAAAGACGGTCCAGACGGTTCCGTCTTCGTTCGCCATCGGCTGCGCTCCGGCGGAGGACAGGTCGATAATGCTGAGACGCGTATGAATCAGGGTCGCCTCTGACCAGGATCGGATCCCGCGTCCATCCGGGCCTCGATGGCGCAGGGCTTGCGCCATACGTACAGCAACGTCCTCGTTATCGGGCAGAATGCCCAACCATCCTGCAATCCCACACATGGTTACGTGTCCCTCCAGTCTGTGGCGCGGTATCCCTACGCCAGTTTTCCATAGATTGGTAGATGGGGTTGCCTCCCCACCGACTATTCCGTGGCGCTCTCTATAAACGATACGGGGTACAAGCTGGGAATTAGACCGAATTCGATGAGGCTCTTGTAGAGCGCATGGGCGGCCACTCGGTGACCGACTTCGTTCCAGTGGAAATCATGATCGGAGTTAAATTTCAGGCCCTCTTGATTAAACTTTTCAGAAAACGCCTGGGTCAGGTCAATAAAATAGCTGTTATTTTGAGCACACGCCTCCCTTAGAAGATTGTGGATCCACAACACATTGCTGTTATAGGTGATCCCCGAATAAATATCATTCCTCGGCCCGTCGATCATAAAAATGAGCTTTTTATCGGGGTTTTCCTCCCTTATTTTCTTTATTAAAAAGAACGTCGCGCCTTCAATAATCTCACTGTTATCCGTCGCCTTTTTAACATCGATGTTGGCGTTAAAATTGTCCTTGGATGGCTTGTCAAGAATCTGCCTTAGGGTGAACTGCATCTGCAAATTTAACCACATATATCTTACCAGGGCGCTTTTTCTCAAAATGCGCCTTTTAGCGCTGGGTCTATACGGATCCGGCGGCGCTTCGAAGAACTCTCCATTTTTATAGGTAAGCTGTAAAAAATAAGGGAAGTCCATCAGATCCCGAACGCTCTCATCAAAATCATTGTGGATCATATTGAACACCAGGACCTCAGGTCGGAAATGGCGGTTCACGTATCTGCTGACCTGTAAATATTGGGATAACGGCATCCCGGACAATCCAAAGCTGTAAACATCGTAATCGTCTTTTACAAGCTCACCTAGAACCGCCGAGAGATGATCCTCCACATTCACGTGAAACCCTTCTATATAAGAATCCCCAATTATAGCGATCAGGGGCTTGGTTCTTTGGGGAAAGGGGACGTAATCAATCGCGCTGTTCCAGCCATAGTTATTTATTCTCCATCGGCTACGCTGCTGGGCGAATTTCCCTGTGGTAACGATCCCTTCTCTGGGAGCATGGGTATCAAATCGCAGGATTTGATCATCGGGGTCGAAATAAGTATAGGGAATTTCGCAGGCAGGAATTACGAATCTAAAAAACAGCTCGCATAGAACGGCAAATACAAACAAACTGGGTAACGTCACAAAGGCCAGATGCTTAAAGTTCCGAACGATCATCCTAGGGTCTCCTTATTAAGAAGAAACAGTTATTAAATTAAGATTTTCCAGAGCTCTGAGTTTCTATTGTGGCTCCATGGGCCCGGCGTCCCATTTCACCTGATTCGAGGGCTACCACGACGGGCCATCACCCATCTCGGCCCGGGTGACGCAGCCTGGCGCCGTCCCAGTTGCAACCGTCTTTGCACCGGGTACGGCTGACGGTACCGCGAAGGCCGCGAAGTTTGCGTGGAAGTTAAATTAAGACCGGCCAGCATCCCCAGCCCCAGTGAAAATTCTTTGGTATAGAGATTATGGGTAACCATCATATAGAGCAGTAGAGAGATGGAAATTCCAAGGAGGCCCAGGCTCAAAGGATCCGCACCGCTTCGTTTGGGAAGGCAGCGGTAGGCTTGCCAGATCACAACGAAGAGGGCCAGGAGGCCCATTATTCCCCAATAGATCGTTACCTGAATAAAACTATTGTGGGCGCCGACCGTCCCAAAGCCGTTGGTCTTCCCCCACCATCTCCAATAATTGCCTGCGCCGACCCCGGCGGTCACGTATTCGGGGAGGTGTTCGATGGCAGCGGCATAGATGCGCGCCCGGCCGTCTGCTTCCTCTTCGTAGTAAGAGGACGTCGTTAAAGAGGCCAAACGGATCAGCGTAGCCTCAGGGGCCCAGATCAGGATACCTGTTCCGAGGGCGACCGCCAGCATAAGCGCCCTCATGCGCTTGCCCCGATAAGCAAACAGGACGACCAGGCACGAAACGATGGCGATCACGACCCCGCTCCTGGACATGGGGACGAAGGTCGCCACCAGGCTCAGGAGCGCCGCTCCCAAAAATACGTTACGGCGGACCCAGGAGTTGGTGGTCAAGGCTAAAGCCACGGCGACCACCACGCCTTGCGCGACCTGAAACGTCATTTTATTCAGGTTGGCGGCCAGCGAGTTTTCCGCGAAGGTCAGACGGCGAACCCTGCTGGCTTCGCGGAGATTGGTCGCGGTGGCTCCCGAAAGAGAGCTGTAAAAGTTCACAATGAGGAAGACAGATAGCCAGATAGCTGCGACGAGGTGGCCGTAAAGGCTGGCCTGCAACGCCCGGCGGTCCCTGCAGAGAGCCGCGACCACCACCCCCCCTATGACCATGTACCTGTACCGTTGCAACTCGAAATAATCCGGACCGACGTGCATGGACTCGATCAGGTAACCCAGGCCGACCAGGGCATAGGCCGCCAGAAACACGGGATGTATCGCCATTCTGACCAGAGCCATGGGCTGGCTCAGAAAGACGTAGGCTCCCAACACGCCGAACAGGATATACATAATGCTGAATCCGGCAATAGGAGGAATGTGGTCCTGTAGGGGCAAGAGGGCGATGGTAATAATCAGCAGGGATCGTTCCGTGAACGTTGTGCTGTACCCAGGCTTTGTCCCCTGGACGATCGGTGGGGTTCTGTGGGACAAGGGATTACCCCTCATGGGAGGCGTCGTGGGCTTCATGATGATCTCCCTGAAGAAAGGAGCGGAACGCGGCTGCCACGCGGGGTGCATCAAAACGTTCCGCCACCTTCAACGCATTACGAACGAGTCGTGCGCGTAAAGCGGGATCGGTACGGAGCACCTCGATGGCTCTTAGCAGCTCCGAAATACTCGGCCGGTCGACGATCAGCGCGCATTGATGTTCCTTCAAAAACCGGGTCAAATAGCCATCGGGGGGGGTATGGGCGAGGATGGGGCGGCCACATAGGAGGTACTCGATGGTTTTGGTGGGGAATATGGTGCGATATTCCTCCAAGGCGTAATCCCCGGTAAGCCCATGCGGCAGCACGACGATATCCGACGCGCGCAACCGATCCACCACCTCGTCCCGCGATACCGTGTCGTAGCAAACCCCTTCTCGTAGCAGACCGAGCTGAGACAGGTACGAACGCGGAGTACCGGTCAAGAAGGTCAATTGGGCATCCTTGGTATAAAAGATAGCCTCGCAGACCCGGACCGTGGCGTCCCGGCAGGATTCGTTGATATTCCCGCAAATCGTGAGGCGCAGGGGCGAGCCGGGCTCGGGAGGGGGCGAGAACGCCGGCAAAGGCTCGTTGAAAGAGTGTACCAGGGTCGAACATTTCAGGTGCGGGTAGCGCTCCCGATAAAGCTCCACCATCCCCTCGCTGATAACCAAGACACGCTCGGCTTTGGCGAAGACCCGAGCCTGTAGCCATTCGGCGAACCGCCGCGCAAGACCCGTTCGATTCTCCACGAAGGTATTATGGAAATACGGGAAGAACGCGGCCCCGGTCCACCATGCGGTCAAATATCCGATCAGTAAGAGCTCCTCTTTAGGAAACACGGCCACCACCGCAGAGCAGCGATGTTTTTTAGCCAGGCGGACAGACCGTAATAGCATCAGAGGAATTTGCAGGCGGCGCCACCAGCGAGCCCCCCGCCACGCTTCCGGCCATCCGGCCGCAATATAAACTAACCGGGGCCAGTCCTCGCGCCAGACGACGGGGGGTCTCCCATACGGTCGCTCCCCGGCTAAGATCATCTCATCGGCAGTAAACTGTTTGGCCAGATTGCCGACTATGATCGAAGAGCCCGTGATCTCAGGGGGTATCGTTCGCGAAATAAGCAGAATCTTTCCGGTCATAATACCTGATCCATGCGTTCGTACCAGGCCCGGACTGTCTCCTGGAGGATGTCCGTAAGGCTTCTGGTAATTCTCCAGCCAGGATAATGAGTTTCCATCTTGGATAAATCCGAGATATAACAGATATGGTCTCCTTCCCGGTTCTGGTCGAGGTATTCGTACTTCATGGGCTTCCCGGTGATATTTTCCACCATCTCGAAAGCTTCGAGGATGGAACAGGAGTTATCCCGACCGCCGCCGATGTTGTAAACTTCGCCCGGGCGTGGGTCAGCTATGAACAGGTCGATGAACCGGGCGACATCGTAGGCGTGGATGTTATCCCGCACCTGCTTCCCTTTGTAGCCGTAGATGCGGTACACCTTGCCGGTGATGTTGACCTTGACCAGATAGTTTAAGAAGCCGTGCAGCTCCACCCCGGCGTGATGGGGGCCGGTGAGGCAGCCACCGCGCAGACAACAGGTCTTCATCCCGAAGTAACGTCCGTATTCCTGAACCAGGATATCGGCGGCCACCTTAGAGGCCCCGAAGAGAGAATGCTTGGAACGATCGATCCGCATATCTTCCCGGATTCCACGATAATCCTCGGGCCGGGCGTAGTCCCACCGAGTCTTAAGCTCCTTCAACGGCAGTTCGTTAGGAGCATCGCCGTAGACCTTATTGGTGGACATAAAGACGAATACGGCCTCCGGCGCGAACTGACGTACGGCTTCTAAAAGATTGAGCGTCCCCCCCGCGTTGACGTCGAAGTCATCAAACGGTCGCCGCGCCGCCAGATCGTGACTGGGTTGCGCCGCGGTATGCACGATGGCATCGGGGCGAAGTTCTGCAATGCACTTGAGGACCCCGGGTCGGTCTCGGATATCCAGCTCGTGGTGTTGAAACTGCTCGCAGACGGCCTCCAGCCGCCGTTGGTTCCATCTGGTATCTCCTTGAGGTCCGAAGAAATCGGCCCGCATGTTATTGTCGATGCCATGGACCTCCCACCCCAACCTATCGAAGTAAGACACGACCTCGGAACCGATAAGCCCACTGGAACCCGTAACCAAGATTTTCATAAGAACGCGTTACCTCTTTTTCAAATTGTCTGTATTTGAAGTGACGAAGGAATATTACCTGGAATCCCTTTTCCTCAATACGAGCGGTCCCAGAACCAGGGTATCTATGCCGCTGTCGTAAAAGCATCGTATAGCCTCTCGCGGATCACAGATGATGGGCTCGCCTTTTATATTGAAAGACGTGTTCAGCAACAGGGTTTCCCCGGTTATTCGACCGAACTCTTTAATGAGTTTGTAGAACAGAGGGTTTGCCTCCAAACGAACCAGTTGGGGCCTCAGGGATCCATCCACGTGAACGACCGCCGGGATTTTTTCCCTCTTTTGATCCGTTACCTCGAAGGAGGTGATCATAAATTCCTCGTTTCGCGCTTTTTTTAAGTAAATCTCACGATCTTCGGCGAGCAGGCTGGGACAAAACGGTCGGAAGGGCTCTCGAAATTTAACCCGGGCATTTAACACATCCTTGTTTCTGGGGTTGTTGGCGCTCATGAGGATCGACCGGTTGCCAAGGGCGCGCGGGCCACTCTCCATCCGCCCCTGGAACCATCCGACAATTTTGTTTTGCGCTAAATCGTTGGCGGCGACGGATATGAAGTCGTCCCGTCGGCAGAATTCTATATTTCTGGCGGTTAGGATCGCCTCGATCTCCTTTTCCGAATACTCAGGGCCTTTGTAGAGGTTGTCGTTGGGAGTCAGCGAGGCATAGGGCTCTCGCCGGTGGTAGGCGGCCAGCGCGGCTCCGACGGCTAAGCCGGAGTCGCCGGCGTTGGGGTAAATATGATGGTGTTTCACGTGGCCACTGTACCAGATACGCTGATTGAGTTTAACGTTCAGGAAAACGCCGCCGGCACAGGCGAGCGAGGTGGTTCCTTCCCAGCGCAGCCAGGGCAACACCAGGTTCATCACCTCGCGCTCGAGTATTTCCTGGGCCTCCGCGGCCAGGTCTTCCGGGCGGTAGCGGGACATAAGGGCCGCAAATTTCACGGCGTCCGGAAGGTGGTGATGCCTTGCCCCTGCGATCTCCACCGAGTGTAACACGCCAAAGTCGTACGGTTCGACCAGCCTGCCCTCCTCGAATCGAGGATAATAGCCGTCGAAGACCCCCTTGGCGGTGGACGCGTCCCCATAAGGGGCAAGCCCCATGGTTTTGCCTTCGCCATCGCCGTGCCACCAGCCTAAGGCCTCCGTAACATTGCTGTAGAACCACCCCAGAGAGCCCTGGGTCCCCACCTTCAAGAGGGGCTCAAGCCGACCGTTTTCTCCGCGCCAGATGGCGCAGGAGATCCCCTCCCCCATTCCGTCCAGAGTGGCTACGAGCACCCTTTCCGACAACGGGCGACCGCAGGTATAATACGCGGAGGCGGCGTGGGCTTCGTGATGTTCGACGAACTCCACCTCGACCGATTTGCCGGTTCTAAACGGCTTTAAATATACAGGAAGCCCGGTGCGCCGCAGGTCCCGGGTCACGATGGGAAATACGGCTCTTTTCACCCATCCGCGGAGGTCTTTACGTCGTAAATCCAGGTCAGGGAATAAGAGCTTCGCACCCCGGGGCGCAATCGATTTAGAAAAGGCTACAACGTCGAGCTTACTGGCATCTATGCGCGCGTATTTAAGGCAAAATTCGATAGATTTGATGGGTAACCCGGCGTAGTGTTTAACCCGGGTAAACCGCTCCTCTGCCACATCGGCGATAATCCTCCCATCCTGCACAAGGGCAGCACTGGAATCATGACCGATATGAACTCCTAGAATATTCATCGTGTTCCTCCTTAGATGGACTTGTAATTAGACGCTATACGAGCCTGTCTTGAACGGGCCGACCTTTCCCGCAGGGTTCGGTTGCAAGGCTCTGAGCCACCGATCCCCCTCACCCCTTACCCCTCTCCCAGGCGGTGAGAAAGGGGCCGGGGATGAAGATCTAAGTAGCTACCATCCTGAAACCTCCCGCCTCCCTCTTCGAGCTGGCCCTGAACGAAATCGGCGACAGCTTGCGTTGCGTGACCGTGGTTCGAGAAAACGCGGTCGGATAAATTCTCCTCCCTAAACCCTTTGGCCCCCTCGCACAGCATGCGATGAACCCTTTCATCCAATTCGGCCTGGGACGAAATGCGGGTGGCCAGGCCGAATTTCCAGTTGTCGGCCAGTTCCGGCCATCCATCTGCGTAGAACTGCCAGACCGGCTTTTTATAGAGCAGCGCATCGTACAGAACGGTAGAGCACAGGGAACCCACCCAATCGCAGCCGTCCAGGGTGGTGGCCAGGTCGGGAAGCCCTTTGATGATGCGGAGGTGCGGGTACTCCCGATACAGCGCGCCGTCTTCATTCGGATGAAGGCGAACGATCACGTTGATATGGCCTGCATAGCGTGCGGCGGTCGTCTCGAGCCACTTCGCACATTCCCTTGGCGCGTCGCCGTTTCGGACCAGGTCATTACCGTTAGAGAAAAATACGAACGTGGGCTTTTCCGGAAGCGAGAGGGCATCGCGCAACGCGGCTCCGGAATTACCCCCGATCGAGGGGAGCATCGCGTCGTGTCGCGGGCTGCCCAGGGCCAGTAATCTCTGATGAGGAACCCCCAAACGGGCAAGGGTTTCCGTGGAGGAAGGGCCCCAGGTCACCATATAATCCGTCAGAAGAGGGAGGTAGAACGGTTGTAAAATTCCATGCTGCAAGAGCAGGGTTAAAGCCCCCTGCGAGCGGGAAGCTACCGCCAAAGTGGCGCCCCCTATCAATTGCGTGGAGGCGATGAGGACGATTTTGGGATTAACGGCGTCTAGAATCCTGTCCAGTTCATCGAACAAGCTCTGAACCTCGGCGCAGGCAGAATAGAACGACCCGCGGAGGGCGCGATCGCACAGTTCTTCGGCGACCCCACAGAGAGCCTGCCAGGCCTCTTTGGCCCAGGCAGGCCGTCTGGCACGCGCCGGGAATTGGAAATGGAGCGTCGAAGGGGGCAGGCGGTCGGGCCCCTTGAACGATACCAGTTGCACCTTGAGCCCCCGCGACGTCAGTTCCCGGTAGACGGGAAGCACGGCATCGACGATGACCTCACGACGGCTTTCGATCCAGAGAAGCACGTCAGCCCGATTTAGGGGACCGCGGGTACGGGCCCTTCGTAAAAGGGGGTACAGCCAATGCTTAATATGATCCGGCCATCTCATCCCTCGGCGCCGGGCCAGTAGCTGCTTAAAGATGAAATAGCGCAGCGGTTCCATTTCCGGATATCGCGTGAAAATGGGGCCGGTCCTGGCAAGAAAATTCAGATATTGCTGATCCAGACTCTGGGTCGAGTTCATGATTGTACCGGGCATTCCGCCTTTCGCCGTGCCAATCGGGCAATGCCTTCCGCCATTCGCCGACCGGCCTGCCCGTCTAGCGGACCGCAGTCCTGTTCGCGGGCCCGCCGGCGTCCTTCGGCATCCAGGGTTGGATCATCCAGGTAACGGTTGATCAGGCGGATACCTTCCTCCGGGTCACGGGCCAGCCGGGAGGCGCCATAGGCCATCATCTGTTTAACATCGGATCGCTCGTAGAACCGCCGCACCGATAGTCCGGGGGAGATCCCTTGGACCAGATCGTAGTATACGTTCACCGTAGGCTTGTCGAGGATCGCAGAGTCGATGGTCATGGTGCCGCAGACGTTGACCTGGACGTCCTGATAAGCGAGCGTTGCCAGATGGACGGGCTCATCCTCGAGAATGAGGCGGACCACGTCGGCCTCGTGCGCAGGGCTCTTGTAGGCGACCTTGGTAGGGGGGGGATAACTGCGCGCCTCCGGGTATTCTTTGCGCAGGAGTTTAACGTTAGACCCGAACATTCGAGGGTGCCCGCGGACAAGCAGTTGAGCCCGACGCACAAATCTTCCGGCATGGGTGGCATCCGCCAGGTGTTGGACGATGTCGATCTCGTGGTGAATCAGGCCAGGGGTGGCCATCGTATATACGATCAAAGGCCGGCTTGGATCTAAATTCACTCGCGAAAAGAACGTCTCACGGTCCAAACGATACGCCGGATCCAGATGATGGTCGAACTGCGGGGAACCGGTCACCAAAACGCGCTGAGGGTCAATCTCGGGATAGATCTTTAACAGGAAGCCCCGGATTACATGGGACCATACGAAATAGATCTCCGCGTCCGGCAGATGCTGGATTTTAGACGACAGATTATCGCGGGAACGGATCATCGCCGCCGTGGGTATACCCACGTCGTTAGCGGCTTCCATCAGGAGCATTTCGCGTCTTCCTTCCAGGGAGAAGGCCACTACGACGTCTGGCTCAAGTTCCTCGAACATCCGATGGTATTCGGAGGCCAGAGGGTGACGTCGTAGCGCCCGGGCGCAGGCCTGGCGTCCGGCCTGCGCCTGACCCAGAGCTCCCCTCAACCATCCTTTGGCAAAGCGCAGGCCGGCCATAGTCAAGCTGGCCATCTGGTGTAGGCCGGGCTTCGGATAGCTCTGGTAACTGCTGCTGCGAAGTTTACTCCAGAGCGTCCATCCGTCGTAATACGCCTTGCGGGCCATATAGGTAGCCTGGAAGAGGCGCGATAATGTCGGATCCCGATAAATATCGAAATCCACCAAGGTGCCGACCTCCACCCCTTCCGGACGCGCCGTTAAGCTTCCATGTAGCTGGTTCGGATCTACTAACGCGCGGATATCTGTTAAATGGCAATTGAAGTTGCCGTTTCTGACGTTTCGTAGCGATAAGAAGCTATCGCACCCCAGGAGAATCATCCTCAGGCGCCGGAATTCAGCGGGCTCTGGACGAGCCTCTGCTCTACCAGTTCGCAGATAGCGTGCCAGGCCAGCAAATTCAATTCCTGGATGCGCGGCGTCCTCTCGGCAGGGGCCCGAAAGCAAAGGTCGCTATACTTAGCGATGTCTCCGCCTCGGGATCCTGTAAAGCCGATCGTCGTAGCTCCACACGCTTTTGCCGCTTCCAGGCCTTTCAGAACGTTGGGGGACCGACCGCTGGTGCTGATACCCACCACCACGTCGGCAGGTCTGGCCAGGGCTCGGACCTGGCGGGCGAAAACTTCAGAAAATTCCCAGTCATTTCCGATCGCCGTCAAGATGGAGGTATCGGTCGTGAGGGCAATGGCCGGCCAGGGGTTACGATCCTGAAAGAAGCGTCCCACCAATTCCCCGGCCACATGCTGGGCTTCGGCGGCACTCCCTCCATTTCCAAAAAGCAAGATCTTATTCCCTCTCCGGATCGCTCGCACAAACTCCAGAGCGACCCGGACCAACACCGGGAGCGATTCGTCCAGCAAGCGCCGGTGAGCCTCCAGGCTTTCTACAATAATGTCGTGCATCGTGGCTTGCAGACTTTGATCCTGGGCGTCATCGGCGCGCAATTGCAAGAGCAGGGAGACAGCCTCCGCGACGGCCCCAAAACCGCCGGCAGACCTCAACACGCGATGGGCGGCGGCCTTCGCCGTTGGGGAAGCGTTCGCCGGCGCTAACCCCAGCCCGACCCGGGATAAAGCCGGCGCATCCCGGTCGTCGTCCCCCACGTAGCATATCGCCTCCAGGGGGAGGCCCATCTGGGAAGCCAGCTTTTCCAGGGCCGCCAGCTTATCTTTCGCACCCCGGATCACCTGCGGAATACCGAACCGATGCGCCATCTGATCTACCGCCGGCGTGTCTTCACCCGTTATCAGTGCTATGGCCAGACCCGCACGTTTCGCCCGGTTGACCGCATCCAGGTCGCGGAAACTGATCCGCTTTCCTTCATGGTTATCCGCGGCTAAAACAGCCGTGCCGTCGGTTAATACCCCGTCCACATCGAACGCTAACAATTCAATAGCATTTACCATACGGTTCGTCCTCCATCCATCACGACATTGGCGCCCGTCATGTACGAGGAAGCCTCGGAGACCAGAAAAACGATGGCCGCCTTGTACTCATCGACCTGGGCCATGCGCCCCAGGGGAATTAGATTCACCAGGCGTTGGACGAAGGCCTCGTCCTGGCCGGTGTAGACCCCTCCGGGGGAGAGCGCGTTGACGCGCACGCCTCGATGGGCCCAGTAGGTAGCCAGATAACGGGTCAGACCGAGAATACCGTGCTTAACCACAGAGTAGCTCACCGGCTTGACGGGCTGGCTCTCTTCAGGCAAGCCTGGCCGGCGATAGATGCGCTGGTCGGGGGAAATAATACTTAAATCGGAAGCGATGTTAAGGATCACCCCTTTGCCTCGCCGGGCCATTTCACTGCCGAGGATCTGGCTACATAGAAAAGCCCCGGTCAGCCCCACGGCGAGATCCCGGTTCCAGATATCCAGCGGGAAATGCTCCAGCCGGGACCAGCTTGAACTTCCCAGGTCGGGGGTCTCCATCTTAGGATTGTGGGCGGCATTATTGATCAGGATGTCCACCCGCTGAAAGGCGTCTAATACGCGGGCCAGCATCCCGGCTACGGCCTTCGGCTGAGTGATGTCGGCCTGTATACCCACGGCGGGAACCCCGTAAGCGATCTTAATCTCGGCTGCGCGGGCCTGGGCCTCCTCGCCGTGGAGGTCGACCAGCACCGGGATACCCCCCATTTCGGCGATGGCCTCCGCGTGGCGCACCCCCAACAGGCCGGAACCCCCTGTGATGACAGAGACCTGGCCGGACAGATCGAAAAGGGTGCGAACGCCGCCCGCAGGGTCCCTTTCCTTCGCTAACCTGTTATATCCGTTCGGATTCACGACGAGCTTTAAAAGTATCATTGCGAGAAACGAGGGGAACCGATGCCCGGAGCGAAGTCCCTCATGGAGGCCGGACAGAACCTGGCCGATCGCTTCGGGGCCTTCGCCGCTCGCAATGACCGTTCGATCATAAGGTTTTCTATTTAGCGATCTACCTGTAGAGTCATCGCCCTACCCGCCGCAGCTTGTTCATCACCGGCACTTCGCTGGGCCAGACGCACTTCACTCCGTTACCCATCGCTTTTTCGACGGCCCGGATGTCTTTAACCAACCGCCAGAAACCCTGGGGCTCCACAGAGGCCGCCTGGTCACTGCCCCACATAGCCCGGTCGAGGGTAATGTGACGCTCGATCATGCAGGCCCCCAAGGCCGCCGCTGCTACGGAAGTCGCCAAACCGACCTCGTGACCTGAGTAACCCACGGGGACGCCGTAGCGCTCTCGCAAGGTGCGTATGACGCGCAGGTTGAGTTCCTCGACCTGGGACGGGTAAGTGCTGGTGCAGTGAAGCAGGATCAAATCGTCTGTACCCAACACTTCCACGGCATGGTCGATCTGTTCCAGGGTGCTCATACCGGTAGAGAGGATGATGGGCCGACCATACTGGCGATGATGGTGGAGCAGCTTGTCATCGGTGAGCGAAGCGGAAGCAATCTTATAGCAAGGCGGATTGAATTGCTCGATAAAGTCCACAGAACCTTCGTCCCAACACGAAGCGTACCAGAGGATGCCCTTTTCACGGCAATATTGATCGATGACCCTATATTCTCCCCGCCAGAACTCCAGGCCGCGTTTCAAGTCTCCGTTTGTGGTGCCGAAGGGGCTTTCGCGCGGTCTGGCCAGCTCCTCCGGGGTATAAACCACCTCAATGGTCCGCTTCTGGAACTTGACCGCGTTGCAACCCGCGTTCACCGCCACATCGATCAACTTTTTAGCTATCTCCAGGTTACCGTTATGGTTAATGCCAATCTCGGCCACGATGAAACAAGGCTGACCGTCGCCGACCAGGTGGTCTCCGATTTTAACTGTTTTGTTCATAGCCTTTTTCCTTCCTTTACTGAGGCATCTCAGCAGAATCTCGTCCCGCCCCTCAGGCGGCTCCAGGCCCGAAGCACAGAGTTTATGCCCAGGTCGTCGGCCCCCGCTCGTGGGGGGGGGGACGCCGGTTTTGCCGTAGAATTCTCTATCGTGATGAAATTAAGGGGAGCAGGCATCGTTAAGAGGCGCGGCACTTAGATGCACACTCCTGATCCGGAGAGGAAAGTCTTGGGTATCGCCAAAAGACTCGAACGTAGCCTGCGTTTTAGAAAGAAGATCCTCTCCCCCCTTACGATTTTTTTGAACGTAGGCATCAGAAACGAGCTACGAACCGCAATCCGATTAACGACCCTCTGGGCGGCCACCTGCGGGGTCTGGTTCCACCACTCCACGGAATTCCCCAACAGGCTGTAACCCAGGTCCAGGGCATGACGGACGACCCTCGAGTTGATGTAGCCCCCCGGGGCGCTAAGCAGGTTAATGGGTTTGTTCACCAAATCTTCCAGCCATTTTTTGCTTTCGGCCAGCTCCCATCGGAGCCGACCTATGCCGATTTTCGTCAATGGCAGGTGAGTAACCCCGTGGCTCCCCACCGAACAGAGCGTGGATAGCTCTCTGATCTCGTGGGCGCTCAGAAAATTTGCTCGATTCTGACAGGCCTCCTTGGTCAGAAAAAAAGTGGCCTGGGCGTCGGCCTCCCGCAGTATTTCCGCCGCCGGAAGGCTACTTTTGTGGCCGTCATCGAAGGTCATAACGATATAATGTTCCGGGAAATCGCCTTGAATCAGACGCCGTTCCAACTCGGCAAAACCTTCAATGGTAAACCCCTCCGCCTTTAACCAGGCAAGCTGGGCTTTGAACTCGCTAAGGCTGACGGAGTATCCGCCGGTAGGGGGATCCTTTAAACTGTGATACATCAAGGCTATAAACTGACTCATGGCCGTTCATGGAAAGGGTCAGAGAATCTACCTCTGGGAAGAGATTGGCGAAACGGATCTCTTATTTTTCGTCTTTACACCGGGTAGCGCAGCAGAGCCTTATCAGCCGGCTTTTCCCCCTGCTGTAACCGGCGCAGAGCTTCCTCTACGGCAGGGATATTTTCCGGGTAATCCAGCTCGAACAGCCCTTCATCCACCAGGAAGGGGAGGGCGCGACGGCCCCACATGGAGTTCAGGTCCAGGACGGCTCGCGGTCGAATCACGTCCACGTAGCCGTTCTGCCAGTAGACCAGCGGCAGTTGCTGGCGGGGTAAGGACTGGCAATCCGGCACGCCTTCGAGGCGCAGCACCGGCTCCAGGTAGCCATCCGGGGCGATGCGCCACATCTTGTAAGGGGTTTGCAGCGCCAGTCTGACCGAGCGCACCGCATCCGCTTCGGGATGGGCCGCCAGCAGATCAACCGCCTCATCGATCAGCTCTACCCGGCGCACCGCCCCGGTCGGACGCAGGTGCACCACCAGCTCAGGGACGTAACCCTCTTTTTCGTTTAACCAGGTCAGAGCATGGCGAAAGACGTCGATGTCGGGGGAGAGATCCTGGGCATATTCGGCCGGGCGCAGGAAGGGTACCTCAGCGCCCCACTGCTTCGCCACTCCGGCGATCTCTTCGTCGTCCGTTGAAACGATGACCCGGTTAACGCGCCGCGAAGTCTGGGCCTGCAGGATGGAGTAGGCGATCAGCGGCTTGCCGGCCAATACCATCACGTTCTTGCGTGGAATGCCTTTGGAGCCCCCGCGCGCAGGGATAAGGGCTAACACCTTGCTCAAGAGTTGCTCAGACCTCCTCCGGCTCCAGGGACGGAACGACCGCGACCCGGGACGCAACCTGGCTTTTTCTCTCACCGGGCGTATATTCACAGGTGAATCGGGCCATCGCCATCCCCCCTGTTGAGATGAATACGGGTTTTGTGGAGATCAAAGGGATGAAGGAACTCGGTAATCTTTTTCGATACGGCAAAAATAAAATTAGAAGGCCCATGAATAAATCCGGACGCCCTTAAGGCCGAGCACCAGGCAGGGTGTGCCTGGTTGGATACAATGAGATCGACCCCTCTTTTTTCTAAAAACCGGGTCGCGGATTTGATAACTTTAAATGCATGCTCCGGAAGGGCCAGACAATCCACGATGGAACCGACGCGCAGGTCCCCAAATTGTTTGTGATTAGACATGGAGGTATCTAATACGACCGCCCAACCGATAGCTTCGCCCTTTTCTAAAACCTTTAAACGAAGAAACCTCCCGGAATTGTTGGGATATAAGAGGTTGAGCGCCGCGCTATCCCGAACGGCTATCATAGAATAGCTATCTTGGCAAACCTTCCATAACTCGTCTGCCCAGGCGGAAAAATCGCCCACCGCTTCCGTAAAAACGGAATTTTTCCGAGGGCCGCTTTTGTTGAGGAGACCTTGGATTAACTTTAAGCCCGCCCAGCCCAGGCCCGTTACGGCCAGAACATCCGCCAACGCTTTTCTCAACGTGGTGGTTCTGAAATAAGTCAGGTTCCTTAGGAATCGCAGGGGGTGGTTCACCTTAAAGTAGAAGGGGATGGAATACAGGGTCCAGCCCATCGTCTTCAGCAACTGCGGAAGCGATTCCGTATAACTGCCCATCCCTAATGCAAACAACAGAGGTTGCCTTTGAAAGGCGTGCACGAGGAGCTTGATGCCAATTACATTGTGGGCCCTACTAACGACGCCTTCGGCCAGAGGGTTTTGGAGGCAAGCGACAGATACGATGCGTCCGTTGAGTACAAATTCCTGATATTTTAACGTATACCCCCCCCTTACGATGGAACCGTTTTCCACGGCTAAGAAATATTCCTGGTAGATTTTTCTGTTATTTATTTTCGGCCACCTCAAGACGGGTCCTTCGTGAAGCCGATAGGGCAGACCCCCTGCTTTTATACGATTATTAAAGTCTTTGATAGCATCCGTCAGATTCTCACTATAAGGCCTGATCTTAATGGTCATCTGTGCGGGTGGGTATTTAGCAGCAGGGGAGCGCAAGGGCTGGAACTTTCGACGCCGATCAACGCAAACCTCCTATAAAGCCTCTTGAACCTGCCTGCGCCATGGTTAGGTAATCTCCGCTTACCGAGGTCGCTACGCAAAAAAACAGATAGCTTCGTTCCCTCCACTTCCTAAAAATGCTATTTACCTTAGTTCTCATCTATCCCAGGTCTCAGGCGCCCTCCTCGATAACGACATACTCGGGCGCTTTGTAATCCTCACGGACATCCCAGGTGAACATATTCTCGTTACGAGATGCAAATCCCGAACGCTGAAAGAATTTCAAACAGGGCGCATTCTTCGGAGTTGGAATATACTTTGCCTGTATTTCCTCCAACCCTATTGATTGGGCGTACTTAATCACCGTGTAGAGCATCGTTTCTTCTATTTTTCGACCCATCACTCTGCAGCTCAGAACGAAATCCATAATGATTCCCGTTTTGTCCTTTACTTCCAGGGTGACTACGCCGGTCAGTCCCGAATCCCCAAACCGATCCGAGACACGAAAAGTCCAGAGTTTACGATTCCTTTCCATCGTCCACCCGACTAACTCCGGCTCTATCACTCGTCTTGTCGTCAGATTCATCTGGTTCGTTTTGTTCAGCAACTGGACGGTTCTCTGAAGATTCATTTCATTTAACCCTTCTACCTTCACCCGGGTTCTTAAGCCCTTCAGCCATTCATCGAAGGAGCCCACACTCCTTTTCAACTCCTGACGTTGTCGTTGCGACACGTACATGCTGGTCCTTTCAAGGTCTTCCTTGCTCACAGAGGGGGTATCAAAACAACGGAGGCTCAGCAGGGCACTTTTATATAGCATCTTATCTTCCGGCCATTCTGGGACCAGGACTTCGGGCAGGGCTTCCCTCACCCGCGCCCGTTCAACCGGGTTATCGTCAATAAAGACCACCGATTGAAGACCAAGGTCCAACTCTGAAGCCAGATCAACGATATTTTGGGCTTTATCCTGCCAATTAATCTTCCAACCTGCAAAGTCTTCTAATCTAAGGACCATTTCGGGATGTTTAGAGATAGCTTCCAGCCCGATGGCCTCTTCATTTTTACTGACTATCCCCAACAGGATGCCACGATGCGTCAGCGATTTTAAGGCGCGTTGGAAATCCACGTACGCCTCCCCTATAGGGTCATGTCCGCCCAACCTGATAGCTTCCCATCCCATCTCCCCCACAACCCCGCCCCATAGGGTATCGTCCAAATCGAGGATAACCAGCTTTTTAGATTGACCCATTATCCCTCTTAAAGCCGATTTCAGATCCTTTGCAGCTTCCCTAAAGACCTCATTCCCGAAGGCGATCTTCCCCAGGTACCACAACTTGGGGTTAAAGGCGTTTTTACCTGCGAGATTTACCCAGCGTTGCGCGTCCAGCAAGTAAATGTTCGAGGCCCCACCTAAATTTTCAGAAAGCCTCAGGTTCATGCGCATCAAGGTGTTGGAGATGCCAATCCCGGTTTTCAGGTCGAGCATCCCAAGGCCTCTATGATACGAAGGGAAAACCCAAGTGGGCACAAACACAGCTCTCACGCTGTCCCGAACGTTCAATAACAGGGAGGAATAGGCATCCACTTCTTCGAGAGCCGTCTCCAGCGATGCGGGTTTATAATTAAGTAAATCTTTAAAAGCCTCGCTGATACGGTCGGGTTGCGTCCAGACGAGGGCGAAATCAGGATGGCTCTGCCAGCATTCCAGGTTTTTTTGCGTCAAAACCGGCATAAGCTGACCGAAAGGGGCCACGATTCCTTCGACGCTGGGAGAGTCCCCATCGTTGTCTAAATATCCGGCCAGATTATTTAGGTTAAAATCCGAGATGAGAAGGCAGCTATACGTCTGCAGATCCCTCATATTTCCTCTCCAGGAGCAGGTAAACGTAGCCGATAAGGTTTCTGACAGATTCAAAAGGGCTATCGTCCTGGGACTGCATCATCTCATTGGTTAAGGTGATGGAGACCTCAAACGCCTCTTCAATTTTTTGTTCGATGGCTACGATGAGATTGATAAGTCCCAGGGAATCCAATTTCCCGGACGGACCGATCAGAACGGTATCCAGCGATCTCTCCAGTTGCTGTGCCTTGGGCAGTTGTCGATTCACTTCCTCGATGGCTGCGAAGATGGCTTGAGAGACCCTTCCATCCTTTGTCTTGGGTTCCTGCTTCCCTTGATAGCCGGAAGGATATAGGGCTTCAACGTTCATAGTTACGAGATCCTTCATTTCTTAGGTCAGCCACTTGACTTGGCCAGAGCGCAGGGAGGCGTCGGCTGCCAAAGAGATTTTCAGGTTGCAGACCTCCTCACGGAGGCCTACGACAGGCCGCTCTGCGCCGCGTAAGCAGGCTAAGAAGTGCTGCAATTCGTCCACAAACATCTGATTGCGATCAAAACCTTCAAAGCGGTAGATCTGGGGGGGATGCGTGGACCGGCTATGGAACACGACCTGGTTGGCGTAGTAATCGTAGCGGACCTTTCCGGCGTCTCCCACCACTTCACAGATCCGTTGGGGGGGGCGTTGCAGGTAGTCCAGGTGGATATGAACCGGCAGCGGGCGGTGATCCTGTTCACAGTGTAAGAGCAGGCTCACCGAGTCCTCTACGTCTACTTCCAATCGGCTGAGGTGGCCGCCGACGGCGTACACCCGTTTTGGCATACCGAACAGCCAGCGCGCGTAGTCCAGCTCATGGGTCTGGATGCGCAGGCAGCCCCCGCCCAACTCGCGGCGAGCTGGATGGGTTCCCCGGTAATCTTCGTAGGGATGCCAGTCCGGCAAGTATTCACCGTTGACGATATGGGCGGCCACCAGTTGCCCTAACCGGCCCTCCACGATCAGCGACTTTACCAGGCGCAGGCCGGGGTGAAAGCGAAACTGGTAAGCGATCAACGCCACCAACCCCTTACGTTCCACGAGTTGGATCAGTTCATCCACCCGCTCCAGGGAGTGGGACAGGGGTTTCTCAATGAAGAGGTGGCAGTTGGCTCGGGCGGCAGCCAGAGCGACCGGCAGGTGCAGGGCATTGGGGTTTGTTACGAAGACCACGTCAGGCTGCGCGTTCAAGGCGTCCTCCAGGTCGTCAAAAGAGCGAATGTGGTAAGCCGTCTCCAGGTCGATCCCCGACCGGACCGTCATATCCGGGTTCAATACCGGGCTCCGCTTCCGGCTGCGGTACGCCAGAATTTCCACATCGTCCCCTAACAAGGCTCGCAAATTACGTACATGGCGCTGACCGATGGAGCCGAGGCCCGCAAAGAGAACTTTTAGACGATCCATAATTTAACCTTCCTTACAACCTGGGAGCGGTGATCTACCCCGCTAGTCCTGTGCCATTTCAAGAGGTCTCCGGACGTCGGGCGATCAACCACTCGGCCAGCCGGAGGTCCAGGGGCGTATCTATGTCCACCGATTCCTCCATACGCATCACATAGGGGATAACGCGCGGGCCGTAGAAGCTCTGGTGCTCGAAGAGCACCGCCACCCGGCTGGCAAGGATGGCCGGGCCGTTGCGGGCGTAGAGGACGGGCAGGTTCTGGCGACGGAAGCGATCAAAGGAGAGGGACTCCTTCCAGAAATCCTGTAACCAGCCATCCTGGAGCTGCATGAGGGAATACGGATGAAAGCGGTGGGGCACCTCGATCACGCTTACCACGGTATCCGCATCGGCCTGGACCAGGCGCTCCAGGGCCGTATCGATATGGTGAGCCCCTCGAAGAGGGGAAGTGGGTTGTAGCAACATCAATACGTCAGGCTCCCAGCCTTCGTGCTCGATAAGCCAGCGCACGGCATGTTGGGCCACGGGTAAGCTGGGCGTATCATCCCGGGCCAGCTCGTGGGGGCGCAGAAACGGTACCTCCACCCCGCAAGTACGCCCGACCTGAGCAATTCTCTCATCCTCCGTCGAGAGCAGAACACGGGTCAGGTGGCGGCTCCTGAGGGCGGCCTCGCACGTATAAGCGAGCAGCGGACGGCCAGCCAGCGGAGCGATGTTCTTATAGGGAATGCTCTTAGAACCTCCCCGAGCAGGAATCAAGCCCAGTACTTTCATCAGTAGGTAATCCGTTTTTGCAACCGCCAGGTGCAGCGGGATAGCACGTCCGCTATCCGCTCGCCGGCATGACCGTCGCCGTAGATCGGCTCGGAGGGATAAGGGCCATGTTTGACTTGCTGCATGATGGCATCGGTGATCTCTTCACGGTTGTAATCCACATCGATCACATTGCTACCGCGCTGGCGCATCGCCTGGCGGGTTCCAATATTGACCGCCGGCGTCCCGATAAAGGCGCCTTCACGGATGGCGCTACTTGAGTTTCCCACCAGGCAGGCAGTCCGGCGCATGAGGGCGATATACACGTCGGTCGGCAGGTTTTTGAAAAAATGGATCCTGGAATCGTCGTAGTGTTCCCGAAACTTTCGCATTCCCCGCGCAATATCATCGGAACCGGCGTCGGCATTGGGCCAAAGGGCGATGGTCGGAATCCCCAGGCTGTAAATCGCCATCAAGGTTTCGGTAATTTGCTTTTCCCCCTCCCCGTATTCGGTCGTCACGGGGTGTTGAGAGAGCAGCAAAAAGGGCTGATCCAGATCGAACACGCCTCCCACGCCCTGGGCAAACAGATGCTGACCCAGACCATTGAAGCCATTTCGGTCCTTCTCCAACACCTCGGCGACCAGATCGATCCGGGGACAGCCGACCAGGTAGACGTCTTCCGGGCGCTCCCCTAGCCCTATGATCCGATCCCGGGCTTCGGAGCAGGCAGGAAAGTGGATGTGGGCGAACTTGGTCACGGCGTGGCGAATACTTTCATCAATGGTGCCTGAAACTTCACCCCCCATGGTATGGGCCAGAGGGAGGTTCATATACGCTGCCGCCAGGGTGGTCGCCATCGTCTCAAACCGGTCTCCCACGGTCAGCACAATGTCCGGCCGCAACTGCTCAAATATGGTGGGTAACTCTAATAACCCCAGCCCGGTGGACTTAGCCATCGTCGTGGGAGTCTCCCCCTCTACAAGCATGTACACCCTGGCGACCGGCCTGAACCCATCTCGCTCCACCAATTCGACCACGGAACCATAGCGATCCAACAAAGCCGATGCTGCCACGACCACCTGTAGCTCGAGATCAAGATGGGCCTGGATAGCCTGCATGGCGGATTTGATGCTGCTATAGTTAGCCCGAGAACCGACGACGACACAGATCTTACGCATCCAGGTCCCCCTCCTGCAACACCCAATCTTTGGGTACATCCCGCACGACACGATGCCCAAGGACCTCGCGGAGCCTGCGGGCTGGAATGCCGGTGCCGGGTTTTTTGACGCCGACCATCTCCGCCGTAATCTGCGTCCCGGCCGGGAGATCCATCAGCGTCACGACGCTTTTCTCAAATATGTGCTTCATGTCCCGCAGGCGCATGGCCAGAGCATCTTTATCCACCGGCGAGCCTAACATCCCTTCGATGGCCCGAATCCCCCGCACCAGATCCGTGAACTCAGTGGGCTCCAGAGAATGGCGCGCGTCGCTGCCGTACATCCACCGGCTGAACGTGACGTGTTTTTCAATAACCGACGCCCCCAGCGTTACGGCGGCTAAGGAGGCGTAAGGGGTTAAGGTATGATCGGATAATCCCACCGGCAGGTGATATCGCTCCCGCATCTCCACCATCACGTTCAAGCCGACCTCCTCGTAGGGACACGGATATTCCGACGTACACTGCAACACTGTCAATCGGCTGTGACAGCGTAGGATGGTATTCACCGCCTCATCCAGCTCGGCCCACGCGCTCATGCCCGAGGAAAGCAGGACCGGCTTACCCGTTTGGGCGATAACCTCCAACAAGGGGAGGTTGCTTACTTCCCCGGACGGCACCTTATAGCGGGCCACGCCCACAGATTCAAGGAGCTCCACGGCCTGGGTAGAGAACGGAGAGGAGAGAAACTCAATCCCTTTCTCGTCGCAGTAAGCTTTCAACCGCCGCCATTGTTCCCTGGTAAAAGCCGTCCGTTCGAAATACTCGTAACGGGGCTCGCCCTTAAAGTAAGGGGGCATAGGCGCATTGGGCAGGGTCTCCGCGGCAGCAATATGGGTCTGAAACTTGATCACGTCGGCCCCACATTGCGCCGCCAGCTCGATCAACTTCTGGGCATTACCAAAGCTCCCATCGTGGACGGAACCCACTTCAGCGATGACGACCACGCGGGCTTTCTCAGGGTTCATAGCCTACCTCCAATTTGCTCAATCAATCTCATGGTCCTGGTGGCATCCTCCAGATCCGAAGCCGGGTACGTCGGCTTTTCTCCTAAGGCCAAAGCATGGATAAAAGCCCGATCTTGGGCGTAGAGGCCCGCTTTGTAACTCAAATCCAGAGGATCCACAGGAAGCGGAAAGATCTCCCCGGTATTAAAGTAAACCTGACCTCTCCCCCCCGAGAGCGAGACCACGGCCTTGACTCCCTCTCCGTAGAGCGTGATAGACCATTCCCCGCCGGAATGCCAGTGGGCGATGAAGGTGCCCAGGCAATCGCGATGCAGGCGCAGGATCGCTGTAAAGCTGTCGCCGTTGGGCTCCGTCCAACAGGTCTTCAGGGTTTGAATCTCCATAACCTCCCCGCCCAGACAGCGAAACAAATCGATCGCATGGATGCTGTTGGCGACCAGCCATAAATCATATAGACGGGGATCGTGAGCCGATCGGTCCCTGAGTCGGCGTATCACTTCGGGGGCCTCGATGAGAATGCCGAACAGGGGCCCATGCTGTAGAATCATGGTTAAGGCATTATGAAGGAGGGACCAATATCGCCGATTGACTCCGACCATGTTTACGCAGCGATGATCCGCGGCCAGCTTGGCTAAGCCCGCGGTCTCTGCTTCGGTAAACCCGGCGGGCTTTTCTATCAGACAGGGAAGGCCTCGCTCCAGGCAACGGGTAGCCACGCGTACGGTCTCGAAGTGGCTGACCACCACAAATACGGCATCGGGTCGGGTCACGTCTAACATTTGCTCATAATCCGCGAATACGGCAGGCACCCTATATTGCCGCGCTATAGACGTGATGTCCGACCTGCCGCGATTGGAAATCCCGACCAGCTCCACGTTATCGAGGGAGGTCAGCACTTTGAGATGCTGATGGGCGAATTTCCCAGCGCCGGCAACGGCCACACGCACGGACGGCAATCCGGCTCCATAAGTCCCCCCCCGGTAAGTGAATTGGAGGCCAGACCCTCTTTGTCTCAGGATCTGACGGACGAACTCTCTACCCCGGCGAACGACGTTCATGGAAAAGGAAACTCCAGCTCAGCCTCCTTCCCTTGCAGAGGAAGGGAAATCCTGACGTTTTGATGGCAACTGGAGATATGCGTAGCTACGACCGCTTCCAGGGCGGCGATCCCTTCCGTCGCGCCACAGGAGGGAGGCGTCTCCGATAGGATTTGGGCGGCTACTTTGGCAAAGTAGGCAGCTATCTTCGTGGTATCGATGAACGGAAACGTACGCCTTCCTAAAGAGGGATGAACCAGGTGCCACTGGCCGAGTTTTTCCTCGATCTCAATTCGGCCAGCGTCCCCCCGCAAGACCACAAATAGATCCTTACGACGGAGGTCCTCCGAGACGTCCAGGTAGCCTCGTATACCGTTCTGGAAGCCCACGACCGCGTAGCCACCGGGGTCCTTAAACTGAGGTCCCCGCTTATTCGGCGGCTCGGAGGGGTCCAGAAATCCTATGACCCAGGCTAAGGGACTATTTGCCAGATAGGCCATCAAATCGAAGAAATGAACGCCGATCATCGCAAGGCCACCCGGGCCCGGCACGGCGTAGATTTGACGCAGGGAACCGATGTAGCCGTATGCGATGCACCGTTTGATCCCCGCATAATCGTTGGACCAGCGGCGGCTATGATTGACCGCCAGCTTCACCTTGCGATCGGCACACAACCGAGCCAGGCGACGGGCCTGCTCCACACTGTGGCCAATGGGCTTTTCGACGATGAGGCGGGGGACTCCTGCTTCCGCGGCCAGCCGAGCGACGGCCAGATGAGAGGGGGTATTGGTCGCGACACAAACCAGGTCAACTTTTTCTTCTTTTAGCAACGCCTCCGCGCTGGGGTAGAACCGTGTATGGGGCAGATGGACTTGCTGACGGAGTCGCTCCAGGGCTTCCGGATTCTTGTCGGCAACGCCCACGATCTCAACCTGTGGCAGGGTTTGTAATCCCAAACACTGATCCCGTCCCATCCCTCCGGCGCCGATGACGGCAACCCTATAGGGAGGGACCGCATGGAGATTCACGGGAACCGAAGGGGGCTTTCCGCGAACGGCGTTTAATAATTGCCGCTCCTGTTGATACTTTCGGAGTCGGCGCATCACGGTGGATAGATATCTCATCGTTCTGGGCTACTGGATATACTTGATCACGGAGGGCTTTCGGCGCCTCATAGCGAACCCCCCAGGGCGAAGGTTACCTCCCTATCCAGACCTACCGGTACCGGTCCTGTACGTTCAAAGTACTTTCTCCGTAGCTGCGCCGCCTGAGACGTGAACATACAGGTGTAGAGGATCCGGTCCTGACCCCGCACCAGCCCCCCCTTATGGTAGCCCGAGGTATCCACGAGGATGACGGTACCTTTGGGTCCTACGGCGGTGATCCACTTATCCCGGGGGACCACACAGCTCATCTGCTCGTCACTGCTCCTCCGGGCCGTAGTTCCTTCTTCACGAAAGGCCTCCGGATCGCGTCGTATACGGCCTCCGGTGTGGGTGCCGGGCGCATAGACCAGAGGTCCGTCGCGCTCGGTGACGTCGGTGAAGTAGAGGAACAGCTTGAATATCTTGTGGTCGTCGAGGTCGCGATGCCAGAGCTGCGCGTTGCAAGGCTCTCCCTGTGTCGGGAGGTTGTGCCAGACGTTGAAGAACGATAGGCGCGCATACATCCCCATGTAACTATTCGCCAGATTTAGGACTGTCGGCTGTAGCGCGAAGCGCACGAAGATCGTCTTCGGATTCAGCTCCGGGCAAGGGCCCAACAAATCCACCTGATAGCGTTTCACACCGGGAGCTTCGATGTCCCGACGCCGTTTTGCGATCTCCTCGGCGTAGCGCACCTCGAGGTCATGGACGGCACGGTCTAGCTCATGGAGGAGAGGGCTCTCGCCGAACAACTGCCCGGCAGTGGTCATGACGATCCCATCACGGCGCAGATCCTCCAGAAGATGCCGATGCGTCTGGCTGAGCCGGTTCGAAGGCGCCCGAGAGTAGGCCAACCAGGGCCGACAGTTGGCAATGTAGTGCCAGTATAGATCGGTTCGACGAATCGCCCTGGATAATTTTGTTCTTAGGGAAGTAGGTAACACCGTTCTTTGGCCCATTCGCCAAGGCCATCGTGCAAAAAAGCGGACGGCTTCGCTCCCTTCGCCCCGCGCAAGGCCCGCTCATGCACGATACATTTGGGGAATGGGGAGGAAGGTTCAGTGCAAAATTCTTTGAATTCTCTTTCGAACGAAGGAGAACCTCTGCCGCATATACCGTCGCGTACGAAACCAGCTACCTCCGACGATCAACCTGGCTGTAAGTTCGAGGAGCAGCTTTACAGGCTGCCTTAAAACAAAGACCGGGTCCGTACGGAGCAAGGGTAACAGAAATGAGAGCGCGTTACGGCGCTCAGCGCCTTTGGCATAATAAAGGACCGCCTGAAAGCGTCGTCCTCGCCATATCTCGCGCTGATACGCCGAATCTTCGGGATAACCCGCTTCCACCAATTGTCGGGTTAGGACCTGAGCAAACTCTGCGCGGAGGGCCTGGGAATGCGTCGCTTTTGCCGAGGGGTGTTGGCGCATGGCCGCCCAGACTTTACCGGGAACATAGACCAAACGATATCGCCGGCTGAGCCGGAACCAGAGATCATAGTCCATCTCGTAGTGGAGGGACTCGTCTATCCAGTTAATAGAGGCCACCTCTTCCCGCCCTAAGAAAGCGGTGGGTTGTCTAATGGGATTTTTCACCGCCCACATCCGTTCCAGGTCAAACGGATCGCTCTTTGAGTGGGTCAAGAATTCACTCCGTTCATTAATGACAAGGGCATCTGAATAGACAACGGCTGGAAACCCAGCGGCATACCACGACAACGCCGCGTCTTTAATCGCCCCAGGACAATAGAGGTCGTCAGAATTCAGATAGGCGATCAAGGTGCCCGAAGATTGCTTCCATCCTTTGTTGATAGCGTGGCTCTGACCACAGTCCTTTTCGCTGACCCATTGGGTCAACCACCGTTCATATTTCTTGAGGATCTCGGCGCTACGATCGGTACTCCCCCCGTCCATGACGAAGTATTCCAGGTCGGGATACCCTTGTAGCAGCACGGAGCGAAGGGTCTCTTCAAGGAACTGACCCTGGTTGTACGACGGGGTAACAACGCTGACCCGGGGCCAGGGTTGGCCATCCGGCATCGTATCCGGCAGTTGGGGGCTTTCTTCAGTCCACGGCCAGCCGGTCCTATCCGGGGGGGGAGGTGGCAGCTCCTTTAGCGTTGGACAGCGCATGGTGAACCTCCTTCAGTAAGTTTACAAAAGTTTTTGGATCGTCGCCTCCACGAGGTCATACGTTGGAATACTGGTTACGCCGGATAATCTGGTAACCTTTGATAAGCTCCTCGATCCCTTCGTTCAGACTGACAGAGGGCTTGAACCCGGTGGCTTCTATCCTCTGGTTGCTGACGATATAGTTACGCTGGTCCGGGTCCTTTCCTACCTCTGCGGTCATAAAGCAGAAGTCCGGCACGTATTTCTGGATCACTTCGCATAGCTCCCACTTGCTGAGGTTCGCCTCGCTGAGGCCAACGTTATAAGGACACCCTTTCATCTGTTCATAGTTCGCCAGGGCGTGCATGAAAGCGCGCGCAGCATCCCGCACGTGGAGGTAGTTTCTCTTGAAATGGGGCTCAAAGAGGACGATGAAGCGGTCCACCACGGCACGGTACGTAAAATCATTTACCAGCAGATCCAGCCGCATCCTTGGGCTCACGCCGAAGAGGGTCGCAAATCTGAAAGTGACGCAGTTCCCCCTCTCCAACAGAACCGACTCGATCTCGACCTTGAGGCGACCGTACCAGGAGAGGGGGCGCAGGGGCGTATCTTCATCGCAATAGATATCCTGTTGTCCGACTCCGTATCCACTGTTTGTAGAGGGAAATACCATTAACTGCCGGGGACTCATGAGGTCCAGGAGGGTCTTCACGGCGTCACGATTGACGGCCTTTGCCGTCTCCGGGTCCCGCATGCAAATGGGAGCGCCGGTCAGACAAGCTAACGGCAGAACGGCGTCCACTTTGGGAACCAGCTCGGACAGGAGCCTGGCGTCCCGGACGTCCCCGCGGAGGATGGTCAACTTTTTGTCAAAGCAACAATCCAGCAGCGAGGTCTGCTGATATAGAAAGTTATCCAAAACGATCACCTGGTACCCCTCCGTTAACAGGAGGGGTACCAACACCGATCCAATATATCCTGCGCCACCGGTTACCAGAATCTTCAAGGTCTAGCTCCTGTCTTGGGCCAGGGGCTGCGGCTTCACGGTTCCCCTGGTTTCCAGACCGAGGGTTAATTCCTGGAAGGCCTCGACCGATTGGCCGGCGCGGGCCTTCTCCTCGGCCAGGTAGTCCTCTTCCTGATCGTAAAAGATGATCTGACTTCCAGAGAATTCAAACTTGAACGGCACATAGATCAGCTTGTTGAGCTTCTCCCTGACTGCTTTCTGCTTAGAAGGGGGGACAAAAAGCAACAAGAATCCCCCCCCTCCGGCCCCGGTCAGCTTCCCCCCGATAGCTCCGGCTGAAATGGCCGCATCGTAAATGTCATCCACACGGGAATTGGAAACGGCGGGACTCAAACTCCGTTTGGCCTGCCAGGCTTCGTGGAGAAGTTCGCCAAACCCGCCGATGTCCTGGCTACTATCCAGAATCGAAATGCTCTCCTCCACCAGATCTTTCATAATACGGAGCTGCCGTTTTCTATCCTCGATCCCATTAACATAACTTTCGGCGATATTTGAAGCCGTACGCTTGATCCCTGTATAGAACAGCATCAGATGCGCGTTCAGCTCCCTCAGGCGGTCCGAAGTAAGGGTGACGGGTCTGACCGAGATCTCCCCGTTCGGAAAAAAAGAGATATGGTTGAGCCCTCCATAGGCGGCCAGGACCTGATCCTGCGAGCCTACCGTCTCTTTGAGAAGCTCCTGCTCGATATAAATACTCTCCATAGCCAGTTGTTTCTTGCTGATCATTTGTCCCTTTAGGGCGTACATGGCGTGCAGGAGTCCTACGGTGAAGGCGGAGCTCGATCCCATGCCACTACGGGCCGGCAGATCCCCATCGTGATGGATCTCCAGGCCGCGATCGTAGTTCAAATAACGCAAGACCTCGCGGACAGCCGGATGGGCGATCTCGTCGATGGTCTGGCAGTACTCCATCTTGGAGTAGATCAGACAGATCCTGTGTTCGAAAAATGGCGGGAGATGGCGGCACGTAATATAGCAGTATTTATCGATCGTGGTAGCCAACACGGCGCCGCCATGCTTGCGATACCATACCGGATAGTCCGTCCCACCACCAAAGAAAGAAATCCGAAATGGCGTTCTACTGATGATCATTATTTATCCTCCCGGGGCAACAAGGTTAGAGGATCAACCTCTGGTCGTCTAAGGGATCCTCCTTGGCCAAAGGGGTCGTGAAAAAAACGGATCGCTTCGTCCCTTCGCTTTGTTCTGGGCGTCGGTGCTTTTGGCTCGTCCCAACGCCAGAGCCTGCTCTATAAGTTTGGCATGTGGGGGGCATTTCCTATCTGCTCGGGAGCAAGCAAGTGCCCGATCACCCTGGCCGCTTCCCATACATCCTCCACTACGTAATCGGGGGGGACCTCTACCTCCGCGGCAGTTCGGGCGCCGTAGCCCGTGCGCACCAGAAATGTGGTCGCTCCAACCCGTCTTCCCAACTCAAGATCGCAGGGCTTGTCTCCGATGAGGAAGGAGGTTTTGGGATCAAAGCCCAGCTCTTTGGCGGCCAGTTCCACCAGGCCCGGCCTTGGCTTGTGACACGAGCAGGCATCTTCCGGTCTATGGGGACAAAAATAAAGGCCGTTCAGGTGAACCCCCTCTGCTTGAAGCAGTTCACACAGCCGCCGGTGGATGAGATCCAGACGGGCCTTGTCGAAGAACCCTCGGCCGATTCCAGATTGATTGGTGATCACCGCCAGGCCCAGGCCCATTCGATTCAGTTTACGCAACCCCTTAGCGGCCCCAGAGATCAGCTCAACCTGGTGAGGTTCTGAGAGATAATGCCGCTCTACAATAAGCGTACCGTCGCGATCCAGCAGCACAAAACGCGGTTGCATCACCTCGGGATCTTGGAAGCGAAAAAGTGCTCGGCGAGGGCATAGGTCTCGGGGGTTCCGATATCCAGAAAATGCCCTCTGCCCGGGTAGCCATAGAGTCCATGACCGACCCAGGCCGGAAACATCTCTCGCTCCAGAGATACGGCACGACCCGAAGGAATGGTGAACAGCAAGCGGCGATGGAGCAGATAGATCCCCGCGTTAATCCAACCAGGTCCCCCGCCCTCTTTTTCGTCAAAGCTGAGCACAAGCCCGTTGGCATCTACCCGCACGCGACCGTAACGCTTCGCGTCGGAGATCCAGGTCAGGAGCAGCGTACCCTCGGCACCCCGCGTCCAATGCCACCTCCAAAAGGCTTGCAGGTTAGCATCGCAAAAGGAATCTCCATTCAGGATCAGCACGGAATCCGACTTAAACAGGGGAAGCGCCAGGCGCAGCGCGCCCGCCGTACCCAGCGGCATTACCTCCTGCGAATAAGTCAGGCGTAAATTCCGATAGGCATCGCCGAACACGGCCCGCACCTGCTCACCCCGGTATCCTGTACAGAGTACAACGAATTGAATACCGGCTGCCGCCAATTGGTCTAACAGGTAGGCCAGAAAAGGCCGGCCTTGAACCTCGGCCAACACCTTAGGCCGATGGGCCACTACGGAACGCAGCCGGGTTCCCAGACCCCCGGCTAAGACGGCCGCGGTCACGCTCGCTACATCTTGCATGGGAGCAAGCTCAAGTCCCTGGGAAGGTTTCATCGGGTTGCCATCCTGTCAGGGGTCTGCCCGGTTGCCCCTACTTCGCCCAACGCGCGGGAGGGAATCCACCGGACCCGGTAGAAGTCCCTGGATCCTGATCGTTGCGTCGCTCTGGTCATGCACCCTGCTCAGCTATCCAAAGTTCGGAGTAACCGGGGGAATCCTAGTAGGTTCAGCTCTATTTCGCGCCTCCTGCAAGTTATTCCGTTCGGAGAGGACCTTAAGTTCCTCCATAAGTAGGGAAGTTAATCGGTCCGCGTAAAACTGGTGCCCAAACGCATTAAAATGGCCGTCAAGTTCAAAGTAGAAGTTCAGGTCAGAGTTATTTCGAAAATGCGCGGTTACCGCGAAAAATGGAAGTCCGGCCTTTTCGCTAGCCATTCGGATGGCCTGGTCCGGAGAATCGGAGACCAGCATACCCTTATCGAGGAGGTATCCATATTGTCTCCAGGTTTCAAAGCTGGAAGGGCTCACGTAGATGCCAAACGGCACGGATACGATCAGAACTCGGGCTTTATACCGATCTGCCGCCTTCTTAATCCGACTCAATTGCTTGGACATGTCCTCAATAAGGGCCTGAACCTCCGGTCGATTGAGGTCGAAGGTTCGCAGAAAATTATCAGAATCTTTTATTGCCGAATAGATAAGGGGAGGGTTCAACTTCCCGCTTATAAAGGCCTCTCTGACACGTCCATCGAGGCGTTCGTAACGCTTTTTTTCCTCCGGGTTGAATTGGGCGAGAATCTCCTCCGCCTGTTTTCTCCACTTGGGGCTCACCGGTCCCCTTTTAGCCGCCCGGTCGTTCTTTAGGGCGGCTCTTGCCAGGGCGGTCAGGTTCGGATAAACATGATGAAGCCACTCTGATAATTGGATTCTCAGCGTCGGAGGCGCTTCCCTCACATTCTGAGCTGCCGGCTGTTTAGGCCTGGATTGTGTCAGATCATCGCCTTGTAAGACGGCCACCACGAGAAGGTCAGGTTTGAGAAGGGGGATGGCCTTCTCTGCAAGATCGGCATAGGCTACAGGGCCTGCGCCCGGAGAGCCCAGGTTGGCAATTTCCACATTAAATCCACCGGCCTGGAGATTTTGTTCCAGGACCTTTGGCCAAGACTGGTCCAGAGCGACTCCCCAACCGAAAGTGAACGAGTCTCCGAGCGTGAGGATTCTGTAGTCTGCGGACTTCGAAAGACCAAACTCACGGTCCCGGAAACCCAGCGCGTTGATGGAGGCCGTGAAACTGAATTCGATGGTCTCATAGTAGGCTTCGGCATGAGGAGTAAAAATCAATCCCGTTTTGCCCGGATGCTTGGCCTCGAACATCCCAAGGAGGTGATCTACGGCCATCGTCGCCAGGAGATTGATTAGAAGGAAAGATAGGATTTTTATAAATTTCTTCATGCTCAGGGACGTCCTTATTTAAGGAAATTTCCGTGAGACCGGCACGGTTCCCTCTCAGGCGCCTTTCGTAAATACCGAAGGGGGTTCAGGGGCTTACCATAACGCCATGAGGGGAGGTCGCGTAGCTGGACACAAGAAATCCCTTACTCTGGGTGCGCAGGGACGCCTCCACCTGGCTTTCAATCCAGGCATAGGTCCGAGCCAGGCCTTCTTCCAGGGGGATACGAGGCTCCCAGCCCAGAACCTGCCGCAAGCGCGTATTATCAGAGTTGCGGCCCCGCACCCCTTGGGGACCGGGGACATGCTTCTTGATAATACGGATGCCGGCAATCTGGGCGACCATATCCACCAGCTGATTGATCGTCACCATACGATCCTGGCCCAGGTTGAGCGGTTCGTGATAATCCGATTGCATCAGTTGATAGATCCCTGTTACACAATCATCGATGTAACAAAAGGAGCGCGTCTGCTCCCCATCTCCCCATATTTCTACTTCGGGGTTACCCGTTAACTTAGCTATCGCCACCTTGCGGCATATGGCAGCGGGGGCTTTCTCACGCCCCCCCTCCCAGGTGCCAAACGGGCCAAAGATATTATGGAAACGCACGATGCGGGTATCGAAACCGTAGTCCTGTTGATAGTGCCTACAGAGCCGCTCGGCAATCAGCTTCTCCCAGCCATAAGCGTCCTGGGGCTGCGCCGGATAGGCATCCTCCTCCTTGAGGGGCGCGACGTTGGTCTCCCGCTGCTTATATTCTGGATAAACGCAGGCCGATGAGGTGTATAAATACCGTTTGACGCCGTTGAGATACGCAGCTTCCAGGGTATGAATGTTGATAAGGGAGTTATTGTGGAGGATTTGTGCGTGATGAGACGAAATAAAACCCATACCTCCCATATCGGCGGCCAGAGCGTATACCTCATCCACGCCGCGCGTCGCCTGGAGACAGTTATCCCAACGTCGCAGGTCCAGCAACTCGAACTCATCGGCGTCTGTGGGGCGAAACTCCGGGTACTTAACGTCCACCCCTCGCACCCAATAGCCCTTGTTCTTGAGAAAGGTTACCAGATGGTGGCCGATGAAACAGCCGGCGCCGGTGACCAATACTCTCCTTGGATTTGTCATTCATTAACCTCCTCGTTAGCGTCTGAGACCCGTTCCGCCTGAGCACTCTAGGTTGCCACCCGGTAGAGGCCCACAACCGAGGTCCCCTGCTCCACCGGAGGGCTGTGAAGGAATCAGCCGGATTTAGCGTGATTTGAGTTCCGAGGTAGAACCCTGTCTAACTTAGGAATTCGACCTGTTTCCAAGCTAGCAACTCCCGCCTCAAAGAAGCCTGGCCTCGCTGAAGCACTCTAAGAGGTTATCGCAGATGTAGGATACCTCTTCACGGGTCAACCCGGCCCAGGTGGGCAGGTTAATACCCCGCCGTGCGATGCGCTCGGCTACAGGGAAATTGTCTCCTTGGGAGGAGGCCCGATAGGGTGGCAGCGTATGCAGGGGATAAACGACCGAACGCGTCTCAATGCCACGCCCTTGGAGATGGGCCATGACCTCCTCCCGGCTTAAGGGGATGCCGTCCTCCAATACGATGGTAAACATCCACCAGATGTGTCGGGCCCATTCTTTTTCGAGCTGCCAGGTCATCCCGGGGGCCCCCCGAAGATACTCGCGATACCAGGAGGCGACTTCCAGGTGGCGTTGCAGTTGCCATTCCACCCTCTCCAGTTGCGCAAGACCGATGGCCGCCGCGACATTGGTCATACGGTAGTTATAACCAATGATAGGATGCCAATAGCGGCGATTCGGATCCATTCCATGGGCTTTCAGGCAGCGTATCTGGTTGGCCAAGGTGGCGTCATTGGTCACCACCATCCCTCCCTCCCCCGTGGTAATGATCTTGTTTCCGAAAAAGCTGAAGGCGGCGATATCTCCTAGAGATCCCACCCTTGCCCCCTTGTACTCAGCTCCATGGGCCTGGGCCGCATCTTCGATCACAAAAAGACCATGACGCCGCGCTATGGAAAGAATCGCATCCATGTCCGCCGGGTGCCCCCCCAGATGAACCGCGATGATACCTTTTGTACGGGGAGTGATCCTGGCCTCGAGCAACGCCGGGTCGATGTTCCAGGTCTCGGGTTCCGAATCCACAAAGATGGGGCGTCCTCCACAATAGGTGACGGCGTTAGCGGTCGCGACGAAGGTGAGCGTCGGGACCAGGACCTCATCCCCAGGCCCTACGCCCAGGGCCAGGAGCGCCAGGTGCAGCGCGGTCGTTCCGTTGCAGCAGGAGATGGCATGGGAAGCCCCGCAAAAATCCGCGAAGGCAACCTCAAACCTCTCAATATACTTGCCGGTGGATGAAATCCAGGTAGATTCAAGGCAGTCTATCACGTAGGCTTTCTCGTTTCCGGTGAGCACAGGAGCTGCTACGGGAATGTAGTGCTGTCGCATTATCATCGACCTCCCTTTTCCTTTGAGGGTTTCGTATCCAATCCCAACTCAGAAGCCAGTGATCTTCTTTCGTGAGGGGGTAGCCGGCGGCACGACGATAAACGGCCCGGTAGGCTTTGGCCGTACGCTCCCAGTCAAAATCTTGAAGACGCTGATACCCCCGTATCCGCAGCTCTTGCCGTAGCCTCTCATCGGTAGCCAGGCTGGCGATGGCCTCTGTGAGGGATGTGAGGTTATGAGGATCGAACAGTAAGGCGGCATCCATGACTTGATCCGGGAGCGCAGTTACGTTCGAGCAAGCGACGGGCACGCCCTCCAACCAGGCTTCAAAGATAGGCAGGCTGCTGGCTTCGAAAAGGGTCGGCTGGACGAGAAACTGAGACAACCGATAGATGGCGCGCAGGTCTGTTTCGGGAACAAATCCCAAAAACCTAACTTGAGGCCAAAGGTTGAGCTCGCTCACCCGGGCTTCGATCCGGGGCCAATAGGCCTCATACAAGGAGCCCGTGCAAACCAGGCGGACCCTGAGTCCACACCTATCCCGCAGGTCGGCGAGGGCTTCCAGCAGGCGTATATGGTTTTTATGCGGCCATGTCACAGAGGGATAGAGGGCAAAGGGCTGTTCAAGCTGATACTTGTCCTTCACCAGGGATACCTGCTCCGGGGAAGGCTCCGGGTGTAACTGCGTGGGAGGATTTTCAGGGATCACCTGCACTTTATCCGGGTTGATGCAATAGTGCCGGATTAAATCGTCTTTCACCCACTGCGACCCGACCACCACCGTGTGGGCGAAGTGACAACCCGCCGGATAGATGGTCTCCCGCCACGCAAGGGTCCACGGGTCAAAGAATTGGGGATAATGCAGGTGCTGCAAATCATGGGGATTATAGATGGTCGGTAACGCGCACAGGGTAAAGTTTTGCTTCGGAAGATGAAGGACCTCGCAGCCGAGGCTTTCATAAAAACCGTCCGAGATAGGAACTTCCGGCCAGCTCCGTGAATTTGCATCCAGGAGACTCCGTATATATCGCGCCAGGGGTCTCAGGGTTCGTTTGAGCCAATAACGCGTACGGGGTTGGGGCGAGGGAGCCTTCAGGATCATCCGTTGGTTTGGGCCCACGAAAGGGTTGAGCCAATCGAATTGTTGCTCGGATCCAACGATGATGGTGTAGGTTTCCGGGCCATCGTTTAGCTTTCCAAGCGCATGGATCAGGCTCATCACGGCTTGGCCCACCCCCCCGCTCAGTCCGGGCGTGATGCGGGCGTCAATAGCAACTTTTAAGCAGGCGGGCTGACTCATTTTTCCAATATCCTCCCCAGGATATCCAAGGCTACAAGGTTTCTCAAAGCCCTTTCGCGCATCACTTCGACGCGTTGCTGTAAACATCCGGCCCAGAAGGACTTTTTTTGATGAATCTCCGCGAAAAGTTCGAGCACCTTAACGCCCGGATCGGTTAGAGCTACCCCATGAGGCCAGTTCATATCCCAACACAAATCCTCCACTTTGTCGGATCGTTTCAGGGCTATAAAGGGCACACGTTGCAGAGCCGAGAAAAGACAGAAGTGGTAACGCATCCCCAAAGTAACCTGACAACATCCGATCAACGAGAGCATCTGCTGCGGGGTCCAATAGTGATTCGGAATCAGAAAGGCCTTGTCTTGATGGTTCATATACGTCAGTACCTTGCGACCGGCTGCGGTATCAAAGCTCTCATTTTCCCTCACTTCGTTGGCGAAGAAGAGGATGCGGGCCGCGTATTCCTCGACCCACGCATCTAAAAGCGCGGCGACCTTTTTGAAGAGGTCAGGTTCTCGATCTGACACAAAGCGTTCGTTCGTGACGTTCACTCCGATGAGGGGAGCCCGGACATTTACGCCCAATTGGGCAAGATGCTCTTTCCCAAAATCGTCGGGCGCTGCATCCAACAGCCAGGCCAAATCGGCAGCCACCGTAACGCGTTCCGGAGGGACCCCATGGCCGATTAACCTTTCCTTATCCCGCTCGCTGCGCACGCTCCAATGCGCGACCTTGGGGGCCAGGACTTCCGAAACCACCCGCCTGGATCCTTCTCTCTGCAGCTTTTCTGTGCCTGTACCGATAAACGCTAGGGGCTTTCGTTGGTCGTAAGCCGCAGAGATCAACGGAACTAATTCGCTGAGGGGCCAGGCCCCCAAGACGTCCATAATCGGCGTACCGCCGACCACCACGTGAGCCGCCGATCGATACCGCGCCCAGCGCCTTCGCAGATCGCGCCCTCGGGTCCTGTAGTACTTGAAGGAAGGTTCCACGCGCGCCGTGTGGGAGGGATTACGCGAGGCCATCCAGACCCGGATCTTATTTGGATAGCAGGAAACCAGCCGGGCAAAGCCTTGCAGGGTGGATTCGTCCCCAATATTTCCCGCGCCAAAGAATCCAAAGGGTGCGACCAGATTCATCGGAATCTTCCCAGGGCAGACCGGGCACGCCGTTGTACACGTTGGAGCCAGGGGTAGATCGTGAGCGCGCCCAGGGGAACCCCCTTCAGGAGGTCATGGGCCCAGACCTGCCCTTCCTCCTTCGAACCTGCCTCGAATAATACGGCCATCTGGAAAAATCGCCAGAGGGCTCCGGTAGATAGCTTATCCAGACTCGCCGGGTTCCTAATCCACCTGGAGATCCCCTCGGAACGTCGTAAGGCCACCCGGGCAAGGTAACCAAAATAGGGTAAGGAGGAATAGCTCTCCCAGAAGCCTCTCTTGACCACATTGAACCGGATCTCGGCGGGCAACTCTGGGAATAGCGTCCGTAAAGGATACTTCAAATAGCCCTCATGCATAAGAAACTTCGGGCTCAGCCTCCCCACCCACTCGACGAGGGTATGGTCGAGGAAGGGGACACGGCTTTCTATGGAAAACCACATGGCCAATCGATCCTCTTGCCGAAGCAAGAACTGCAACTCCCTCCTGTAAAACTCCCGATCGCGGAACCCGGCCCAATCCATCTCATCATTTAAGTAGTAATTCACTGGTTCCCACGCCATAACTTCCTCCAACGAGCGCCCTAAACCGGCCAGCGCCCCCCCCTCCATGGCCTCAATCCATTTCCGACGGGAAAAGAATCTTTGATAAAAGGAGTGTAACAGGGGTCGTGGGAACGGAAGCTTCTCATAGTGAGAGGCTTGAAAGGAGGTAGCTGCCTCTCTGCCAAACGAAGCGCTAACGAATTTTTCGAGGACCGGGTAGAACCAGGCGTATCCTGAAAATACCTCATCCCCCCCTTGCCCATCGAGAACCACATGCAGGCTATGCCTGGTGAGAATATAACGGAGCAAAAGGTACTGGTTCATTGGTCCCCAGACATGATTGGGGGTCTCGCAGGCCACGATCATGTCCACCAGATCCGCCAGATTTATCACTTTAGGGGGGCTCACGGTATAGTGCTGGAACCCTATTTGTCGGGAGGCTAACCGGGCCAACTCGAAGTCAGGGTTTCTCCGGGACCCGATGGTAAAGGCTTTAAAATGTCCGACCTGATCGCCCAATACTTGAGAGATAGCGCTGGCAAGGTTCGTAGAATCCAGGCCGCCGCTCATGCAGGTTCCCACCTCCCGCACGCTCCGCAGGTGAAGGCGAATCACCTCAATGAAGCGATTCCGCAACTCAGAGGAGACCTCCGCGCCTAAAGCAGGGGACTCTATCGGGGGAAGGCGGTAGTAACGTTTCAGGATAAGGTTATCAGAGCGTATTCGCAGCAGGCCTCCCGGGGGGAGCTCACAGACTCCTTCAAAAAAGGTCACCACCTCTCCGGGTTTATTGATGCCGGCGGCAAGAAATGCCTCCACGGCAAGTTCATTCCATTTACGGGGTACCAGGCCCGAAGCATGAATGCCGCGAAATTCCGAGGCGAGGACGATCCCCGTATTCCCCGGTAATACCGCGTAGTAGAGGGGTTTGATGCCAAACCGATCCCGGGCCGCCCATAGGGTCTCCTCTTCGACGTCGTAAATGAGGAAGGCAAACATGCCCCTCATCCTGTCTAGCGCCTTCGGGCCTAGCTTTTGCCACAGGGCGAGTAAAACCTCGGTATCCGAGGAGCTGATAAAGGTAAAGCCTTCGGCGACCAGATCTTCCCGCAATTCGACGAAATTATAGATCTCCCCGTTAAAAACGATCCAGTAACGCTGGGATCCAACCGTCATCGGTTGCCGGGCCGCGGAGCTCGTATCTTGAATCGCGAGCCAGTTATGCGCCATCCCCAATCTTAGGGAAGGGACTCCCACCTCAGGAGAGGCCGTGGGAGCACCCTGCCAAACCACCGGCCAGCTACGGTTCTTGCCGTATCCCCATACGGCATAACCCTGGCCATCCGCCCCGCGATGCCTCTGAGCCTTGGCTATCGTGGCCAACTGAATAAACGGAATCTCTCGGTGAGACCAGCTCCAGATTGCAGCAATCCCGCACATCTCGAAGGGGGCCTCAATCGATTTTCTGGAGGTTCCAGGGAAGCCTCAGACGAAGCATCCCGGGCCTGCGGTCGGGAATATGCCCCCCAACCCCTCCTGTCTGTTCCATACGAAAGGCCAGTACCCTATCGTGGAAAAAGTGGGTTTTGATCAGGGGAAAGTCAGAACCCACGGAGACGAAATATTGTCCGTGGTTGAGGAGATCTCCGGGGATCCGGCAACGGCTCACATACGTGCCGGGCTTCCGCTCGAGCTCGTCTTCGACGTTATCCATATCTGTTGAAGAGAGGACGACGACCCCGTCCTGCGCGGTCAACGTAAAGCCTATGCGCAGGCTGGAGACCCGCCTCAAAATCTGATATTCCATTTCGAGGGTAAAGGGCAGCCGGATGTCAAGGACCGAGGTGATCTGTCCCTCGCTATTTCTTATACGAACCGCCAGCAGGCGAACGTAAGCGGTCCCAGAAGGGGGGGGGGAAGGGTCGGGGAAGGTCACTTCCCCAAGCTCTTGAATTCCAGAAGCCAGGTATCGGGCCACGGTCTCCTCCGGGGGACCGTAAGCCTGCAATTGGCCGTTATCCAGCCAGAGGACCCGGTCCGAGAGGCGGGTTATGGCCGCCATATTATGGCTCACCAGGAACACGGTCCGTCCTTGCTTGGCCACATCCCCCATCCTCCCCAGGCACTTCTTTTGAAAGGCGGCATCCCCCACCGCCAGCACCTCGTCCACCAGCAAAATCTCCGGTTCCAGGTGCGCGGACACGGCAAAGGCCAGGCGCAGGTACATGCCGCTGGAGTAATGCTTCACCGGGGTATCGATGAACTTCTCGACCTCGGCAAAGTCTATGATCTCGTCGAATTTGCGCTCGATCTCCGCTTTTTTCATCCCAAGAATCGCCCCGTTCAGATAGATGTTCTCCCTGCCGGTCAGTTCCGAATGGAAGCCCGTACCGACCTCCAACAGAGAAGCGACCCGGCCCTGGATCTCCGCGTAGCCTTCCGTCGGTTCGGTGATACGGGAGAGGATCTTAAGTAACGTGCTCTTCCCCGCACCGTTACGACCGATGACGCCGATCACCTCCCCCCGGTTCACCTCAAACGAGAGGTCCTTTAAAGCCCAGACGACCTCGTCGGAGACGGCGGACGATTGACCGCAGACGGCGGACGATAAACGACGGAAGGGGGTTGCGAACGTGTCGACGATCTGCTCGCGCAGGGTTTTGTAACGCTCCTGCCTACGACCGATCTTATACAGCTTGCCCAAAGCTCCCACTCTAATCGCCAGATCGCTCATGGTTCCCCTTTCATCGGGGCTCGAAGACTAAGGGTTGGAATTTCCGAAGCCATTGGGAAGCCTGCGAGGATCTTTCACACCACATCTGCGAACGTCTTCTCCATCCGACGAAAGTAGAACGCCCCGCTGATCAACAGGGCCATGGCTATCAGACTGGACACGGCGATCATGGGCCCCGGGGCCGTATCCGTGCCTAACAGCGCCCAGCGGAACCCCTCGACGACCCCCACCATGGGGTTGATGCCGTAGAGGGTTCGCCAGGGCTCGGAAAGAAGGCTGCTAGGGTAGGCGATGGGCGTCGCAAATAGCCAGATCTGAATCAGAAAAGGTACGACGTAGCGTACATCGCGGTACCGCACGTTCATGGCCGAGAGCCACAGGCCGACTCCTAAAGCGACCGCCAGGGCCAGTAATAACAGGAGGGGCAGCCAGACCACGTTCCAGGTGGGCAGGATACCGAAGTAAAGCATCATTCCCAGAAGGACGAGGAAGGATAACAGAAAATCCACGACCCCGGAGATCAGACTGGAGATGGGTACGATCAGACGGGGGAAGTACACCTTCTTGATCAGGTTCGCGCTACCTACCAGGCTGTTGGAGGACTGGTTGAGCCCGTTGGCGAAAAAAGTCCAGGGGACCAACGCGGCGTAGCTGAAAATAGGATAGGGAATGCCATCCGACGGCATTTTCGCCAATTTCCCAAAAAACAGGCTGAACACGACCATAGTGAAGAAGGGCTGGATGATGGCCCAGGCTGCGCCCAGAACGGTCTGTTTATAACGCACTTTGATATCCCGCCAGGTGAGGAAATAGAGCAGCTCCCGATACTCCCAAAGCTCATGGAGCTTAAGCGAAACCCAACCTTGTGAGGGTTGGATAATCGTTACGGACAGATCGGTGAGCGATAACCGACCATCGTCTATGGCCGACCGATCGGATCTTAAGACTTGTTCATTTACACCCATATAGAACTCTGCATTTATAAAAGTAGATACGAAGGCGGATTTACTCTGCGGCTTTATCTATTCCTCCTTAGTTATCCCCTCTAACGCACCACGATGGATAATAAAGTCTATCATCTTGGCTATGGACCGAAAGTTGTCGATCTCGATATCTTCGACGGGAATTTCCAGCCCGAGTTTCTCTCCAAGGAATAGCAATAACTCCACAAAGGTCATGGAGTCTAAAATTCCCGCATCTACCAAATCTGTATCTACGGAAGGTATTTCTAAGCTCAATGCGTTCAGAAAGAACGTAGAGATGAGATGGTACAGATCCGCATACTTAGCCATGCTAAATTTCCTTGTACTCAGAAGCTAACAGATCGAACAGCAGACGGTCGAAAGGTCGACCCTCGATATAATGACACTTTCGCTGCCTGCCTATGGGTTGAAAGTTGTTCCGGGTCAAGACGCGAACGGAGGGCGTATTTGATTCTACGGCCCAGGCATTCACAGCTTGAAGTCCCAATTCTTTGAACCCGGCATGGAGAATTTTGGAAACCGCGCGGGCCGTGTAGCCTTTACCGCCATAACTTTTATCCCCCAGCACATACCATAAAGTGGCCGTCTTGAAATTGTGGCTGATACCGCTCAGTGCCACCAATCCGATGGGTGCATCCTCTGAATCCGACGTAAAACTTCTGATGAGATGGATATCCCTCTGGATCATGATTTTGAGGGATATCTCATTAAGAATCTGGTTCCCGTTCCCAAAGTCTAGCCACTGGTAATTCTCTTTCTGCGTCATCCATTCTCCGATAAGAGGGATATCCGAGCTCTCGATGGGTTTAAGTTTCATAGGGACGGAGCCGCTCCCTGGGTTTCCGTAGATAGGTTTAAGGTATACTGGCCGGAATCGTTCCCCGGATCTTCGTCATCTGGGGCCACCAGGGAGACCAGGGGTTCCTGGTACGTTCTTCTAAAATTCAGACGGAGCTACTTTTCCTTCCCGGTTATCTGGGGACGAGGGGCCGGCCATAGGGTTATCGACGGGCTTGAGGTTCAGCTTGAAATTCACGGGGCCGGCGAGGGCTACTTTTTGTAATGGATGCGGTAAATGACGTCTGCCTGATCGTCCGAGACGAGGAGCGCGCCATCGGGCATGACGAGCACATCTACGGGACGCCCCCACGCACGATCTCCCTGGAGCCAGCCTTCGGCAAAAACCTGATACTGCACGGCCCGGTTGCCCTCAAGGCGCACCAGGGTGACGCGGTAACCGATCGGTGTGCTGCGATTCCACGAGCCGTGTTCGGCAATGAAAATCTGGTGGTGGTACTCGTTGGGGAACAGGGTTCCCGTATAAAAGCGCATGCCTAGGGCGGCTACGTGCGGGCCGAGCTCTATGGCCGGGGGGGTGAACCCCTCGGTCGGGCGCTTTTTACCGAACTCCGGGTCTGGGATATTCTTCCCATAAACATAAGGAAAGCCAAAGTGTAAACCTTTTTGAGGCGCGTAATTCAGCTCGTCTGGCGGGACGTTATCCCCCAGCATATCGCGTCCATTGTCCGTGAACCAAAGCTCTCGGGTCTCCGGATGCCAATCAAACCCCACCGAATTGCGAACCCCGTGGGCGAACACTTCTAATCCTGTGCCATCGGGTTGCATACGCAAGATCGTGGCGTAGCGCGCATCCTCCCGCTCGCAAACGTTACACGGGGCCCCCACCGGAACGTAGAGCCTCCCATCGGGGCCAAAGCCGATGAACTTCCAGCCGTGATGCCGATCGCTGGGGAAATTATCGTTGATAACAACCGGCGTTGGAGGGTTCCTCAGTTGGGCTTCGATATTGTCGTAGCGCAGCACGCGATTGACCTCGGCGACGTAGAGGGCCCCGTCGCGGAAGGCGACGCCGTTTGGCATGTTCAATCCCTGGGCGAGGGGGATGACCTCGTCCGCTTTCTGGTCGTTGTCGGTATCCAAAACGGCGTAGACCTTCCCGGCCTCCCTGGTGCCCACGAACAGAGTTCCATGGGGACTTAGCGTCATTGAGCGCGCATTGGGCACAGGGCTTGCGTAAAGGCCGATCTCAAACCCTGAGGGCAGTTTGATTTTATCAAGCTGCAATCGGTCAGCGCTGCACGCCGGGGGAGAAAAAAGGAGAGGCGCTAGCACTAATAGAACCGTAAAAGCGAGGGGGGATGTACAGTTTGGCTTTTTTTTAGTCAATTTCATCGTCCTTTCCTGCTTCCATGAACGGAGCCGGGCATCAATTGATCAGGATTTCATTCTGCCGGAACTGCTCCCTGAGCTTCCGCCGATCGATTTTACCGTTGGCATTCTGGGGAAGCCGGTCGAAAGCCATCCAGCGGGAGGGTAACATATAATTGGGCAGGATCTGGCTCAGTTCTTTACGCAAAGTGACCGGGACCACCCTGGTGCCCGGTAAAGGCACGTAGGCACAACAGAGGGTGGTCCCTTCAAATCCGTTGGTATCGATGGCGACCACCGCGCACTCTTCCAGGACATGCAGGGCATTTAAGGCCGCTTCAATCTCACCGAGTTCTATACGGTACCCCCGGCTCTTGACTTGAGAATCCGCTCGTCCGAGGAAGTAGATTAAACCATCCTCGCCGAGCTTAGCCAAATCACCGGTTTTATAAATCCGATCGTTAGGGTCCGAGCTATGGGGATTGGACAGAAAGACGGCCCGGGTCTTTTCCGGGTCCCTCCAATACCCGGGGCTCAGCCCCACCCCCCGGATATAGAGGTTCCCTACTTCGCCTTGGGAAACCGGTCGCAGCTCGTCGTCGAGCACGAGCAATTTCTCCCCCTCGCACGCGGTCCCAATAGGGATCCTGGCGCGCTCGTCTTCCGGGCATCGGGGAACGGTATAATAACTGCTGGCAACGGTCGTTTCGGTGGGGCCGTAGAGATTCGTAAAGCGGACCCTGGGCAACCGCTTCATCCAGTAAATCAGAGCCGGGGTCGGAAAAACTTCCCCGCACCAAAGAATCCGTTTCAAGGCAGGGAAATCGTTGAACGCGACCACATCGAACTTAGCCATATAGTTCAGAACCGAAGGCACGGAAAACCACTGGGTGAGTTCGGAGGTTCGGATAAAATGAGCCAGCCTGTTGGGCGACAAGTTCAACTCCGGAGGAACCAGGTGGAGTTGCGCACCGGCAGCCAGGGTCCCGAAGAGATCAAAGGTCGACAGATCGAAATGCAGAGGGGGATGACCGGAGATCCGATCCGAGGAGCTCATATCAAAATACTTGTTGGCCCACGTTACAAAGTGGATCACGTTGGAATGGGTAATGATAACGCCTTTCGGGATGCCCGTAGACCCGGAGGTAAAGAGGAGATGGGCAGGATCCTCCGGAGTATTTTGATAATCCAGGGACGCGCTTGAATAGGCGGATAAATCCTCCCTTGAAAACATGGCTTTGAAATTCTCCCCCACGGCCCCTCCGGGGTCCATCCATCCGATGGAAATCGATGTACGAAACTTCTCCTCCCGCATCAATTCGTCCAATAAATCGAGGGTCGGCCCCGCCGCCAGTATCCAACGGGGCTCGCAGGAGTCAATAATCTTCGCCAATCGGGGAGCCGGACCGGAAGTATCCAGAGGGACATGCATGCCATCGGCCTTCAAAATCCCCAGAATGCTGAGGATGGCTGTGGGGGACTTGGGCATTAGAAAACAGATGCGATCCCCCTTTTTGCACCCCGCGGCTTTCAGAAGCCTCGCCAACCGGTTAGAGGACGCCTCCAACTGGCCATACGTCATTCTCTCCTCGCTCAAGACGAGGGCGATCGCCTCCGGATGCCGCTCTGCTTGATAAGTGGCCCAATGTTGTAGTAATGATCTCATAGGGTTGTCACCTGCTCCGAAGCTTGTTTAAAAACGTGATGGATATGGAATAGCTCTTCTTCACAAGGTGGGATATCCAGAATGAAGGTCCTGTAGCCTGCGGCCATATACTTACGTAATTCTTCCGCGACCCGTCTGTAGCTTCCCACCAAGTAGGGACAGAAAGTTTTATAATTGTTAAAGGGAACCAGCCAATAGGGATTATTTGCCCCTTTGGCGTCTTCCCTCAGTTGGGACAATTGCTTGTGCCAGACCGAATCCGATACTTTCATCGCTAACTGATGAGTGATTTGGCCCTTCAAATCCTCTGGAAACCGCTCGTGGGCAATCCGCCAGGCTTCTGCACCGTCCTCCCGCGCAATAATTCCCACCCGAAGGCCCCCATCGATCCCTTCATCCAAGGGACTCCCTTCATACTCTCCCGGTGGTTTGGGATATTGGACCGCGGTCGCACCCAGAGCCCTGGCCGTCGCCAATCCCGCTTCTGAAGAACCTGATACGAAAATTCCCGGAAATAACCCGGGGGGTAAGGGGGGCGTTAATTTTAATTTGTCCACCTTATAAAATTCACCCTGGTAACTAACGGCCCGCGTCTTAGCCAGAAGCTCCCGGATGATCATGGTGTACTCGAGGAGCCGCTGGTATCTTCTATCGTGGGGCGTCGTATCGTTCAACGCGGCCAAATCATTTTTAAAACCGCCCGCCACCATATTGAGATAAACGCGCCTTCCGTACAGATGGCCGAAGGAAGTTACCATTTTGGCCACCGAATAAGGATGCATATAAATCGGCTGAACCGCTACAAGGGGACAGAGGGTTTCCGTATGCTGGAGAATAATTTGAGAAACTAACCAGGGGTCCACCAGAGAGTTATCGGTATAAACCAGGATCCCCTTGCACCCGTAGGCCTCACTCCAACGGGCCACCTCGATGACGCTTTGGATATAGATCTTTCTATCCACGGCGCTAGATTGCGGGCAGGTCGAGAACACCTCTAAAGTTATTGGGGGGATGGGATTTAGCATATCCTTATTTTTTCAACGGATCTTTAAGCGTTTTTGATGAGGGCCGAGGGTTTTTCCCGATATTTTTTCCCATATAAGGCTATAGCTTCGCCCTCTCAGTTACAGGGTTAATTCTTCCAAGATCCGCGTCCAGGGGAGCTAGAGAGGGGCGGAGCCGCCTTTCTTCCCCGGGGAGCAGCGGCCGGTGCCCTTGGGCCGCCCTCTCCACGTTAATGTAGCGAGCCCCTATCTCGCTACGGAGAGGCCGAGCGGCTGGTGCCCTCGGGCCACCCTCTCCACGTTAATAGTCTAGTTTATCCCGAAAAGTATCTCAATCAGATAGAAACTGTATTTTAGATCAGATAAATCCTATATCTCTCCTGTAAGGTAAATCTTGTACATTCTAATTTATATCTAACTCAATCAAACCAAGTTGGACGGCATAGCGAACGAGGTCTGCGGTGGTGTGGAGGTCGAGCTTTTGCATGATCCGCGCCCGGTGGGTCTCCACCGTCTTAACGCTGATAAAGAGCTTGGCTGC
>Ga0073934_10001435_pt1 | contig 57242 bp, 56 predicted proteins | sample LarsenN4metaG_FD_76834 | JGI IMG/M metagenome (GOLD analysis project Ga0073934, IMG submission 76834) | Hot spring sediment bacterial and archeal communities from British Columbia, Canada, to study Microbial Dark Matter (Phase II) - Larsen... ...
CGCTATACGATGTGGCCTCGATGGGAGATTGCAGGCCTTGTCGTTCCTGAAGAAAATCTGGCGCGTCGCACTGGACGCCTTCTGGCAGTTCAATGCCGATGACGGCTGGGCGATCGCCAGCCACATTGCGCTGTCCAGCCTGATGGCGATGTTCCCGTTTTTCCTCGTGCTCACCGCGCTCGCCGGCATCATCGGATCGCAGGGTCTTGCCGACGAAGCGGCCAATCTTCTGCTGGAGTCCTGGCCGGAAGAGGTCGCGGGACCGGTGGCGCGCGAAATCCACAATGTCCTGAGCAACGCGCAAGGCCAGGTGCTGACCGTCGGCGTCGCGCTGGCGCTGTATTTCGCCTCCAGCGGTATCGAAAGCCTGCGCATCGGCCTGAACCGCGCCTATACCGTGGTCGAGACGCGCTCGATGTGGCTGCTGCGCCTCGAATCCATCGGCTATGTCATCCTTTCCGCCGTCGGCCTGCTCGCTTTGTCGTTTCTGGTGCTGCTGGCGCCGTTGATCTGGGCGACCCTGGTGCGGAAATTTCCCAAGCTCGAGCCCTTCGGCGATGTCGTGACCTTTGTGCGGCTGTCGATCGCGACCGTCCTGCTTATCGTCCCGCTGATCGCCGTGCACAAATGGCTGCCGGCCGGCCGCCGCAGTTTCGGACAGATCCTGCCGGGCATCCTGGCGACGCTGGTGTTGTGGCTCGTCGCCGGCGTGATGTTCGGCCGCTATCTCGCCGAATTCGCCTTCACCTATTCGGTCTATTACGCCGGCCTCGCCTCGCCGATGATCGCGCTGGTGTTCCTCTATCTCACCGCCTCGATCTTCATCTATGGCGGCGAACTGAACGCCGTGATCGTGAAGATGCGCGAGCGCAGGGAACCGGAGGCGGTGGATTAACCCCCCGCCGCCTCCACCACATCCTCGAAGCTGCGCAGACCGGGCCGCGGCGCATTCACCAGCACCGCCATGTTGCCGGGCGCGTGCTGGTTCTTCCACATTTTCTGGTGCGCCAGCGGGATCTGCTCCCAGGCGAAGACCTCGCTCATGCAGGGATCGATGCGGCGGTCGAGCACGAACTGGTTGGCGGCGCTGGCCTGTTTCAGATGCGCGAAATGCGAGCCCTGGATGCGCTTCTGCCGCATCCAGACATAGCGGGCGTCGAAGGTGATATTGAAGCCGGAGGTGCCGGCACAGAACACCACCATGCCGCCGCGCTTCACGACAAGACACGACACCGGGAAGGTGGCTTCGCCGGGATGCTCGAACACGATATCGACATCGCGCTTGCCTGTGATGTCCCAGATCGCCTTGCCGAACTTGCGCGCTTCCTTCACCCAGTCATTATATTCTGGCGTGTTCACCTTGGGCATCTGGCCCCAGCAATTGAAGTCCTTGCGGTTGATTACACCCTTGGCGCCCAGCCCCATGACGTAATCGCGCTTGCTCTCGTCCGAGATGATGCCGATGGCGTTGGCGCCGGACGCCGCCGCGAGCTGCACGCCGAACACGCCAAGCCCACCCGAAGCGCCCCAGACCAGCACATGATCGCCGGGCTTCAGCGTGTGCGGCGCATGTCCGAACAGCATGCGATAGGCGGTGGCGAGTGTCAGCGTGTAGCAGGCCGCTTCTTCCCAGGTGAGGTGCTTCGGCTTCGGCATCAATTGCCGCGATTGCACGCGGCAGAATTGCGCGAAGGAGCCGTCTGGCGTCTCGTAGCCCCAGATTCGCTGCGACGTCGAGAACATCGGATCGCCGCCATTGCACTCCTCGTCGTCGCCGTCATCCTGATTGCAATGCACGATGACTTCGTCGCCGACCTTCCAGCGCTTCACCTTGGCTCCGACCGCCCACACGATGCCCGACGCGTCGGAGCCGGCGATGTGGTACGGATTTTTGTGGACGTCGAGGGGCGAGATCGGCTGGCCCAGTCCTGCCCAGATGCCATTGTAGTTGACGCCCGCCGCCATCACGAAAACCAGCACCTCGTCCTCGCCGATCGGCCAGGTCGGCACCACCTCGATCTGCATGGCGGATTCGGGGGGACCGTGGCGTTCCTTGCGGATCGCCCAGGCCTGCATCTGTTCGGGAACATGCCCAAGCGGCGGAATTTCACCGACCGCATAAAGCGATTTCACGGATTTGAGTTTGGGGACTGCGGACATGTCCGTTCTCCGGCTGGGACGGCCTTGCGCGGAAGTCTGCCGCAGAAAATGCTGCGCCGCAACGGGCCGTAAGTAGAAAGGGTCCCGCCATCCGGACTGTTCCCTATCTGGCGCTGACTTTCGCGGGCAAATGGGGTAAGGTGGCTTCGCTGCAATGCAATAAGCCGCGGGGGCCGGGCTTAGGCAATGCTCCCGCATAACATGGGGAGAGACGCGAATGGGGATCGAGAGTCTGATTATCTGGCTGATCGTCGGCGCCATCGCCGGCTGGCTCGCCGGCCTGATCGTCACGGGCTATGGCTTCGGCCTGATCGGCAACATCGTGGTCGGCATTGTCGGCGCTTTCATCGCCGGCTGGCTGCTGCCGCGGCTTGGCATCGCGATCGGCGGCGGCTTCATCGCGGCCATCATCAATGCGGTGATCGGTGCGGTCATTCTTCTTGTGATTATCGGTTTGATTAAACGCTGACGGCATCAGGTCTGGGTCGGAGAGGAATGAACGACACGCCCAAACGCGACAAACCCTGGATTTTCCGCACCTATGCCGGGCACTCAACGGCCGAGAAATCGAACGCGCTGTACCGGCAAAACCTGCTGAAGGGCCAGACGGGCCTGTCGATCGCCTTCGATCTGCCGACCCAGACGGGTTACGATTCCGATCATCCGCTGGCGGCCGGGGAGGTCGGCAAGGTCGGCGTGCCGATTTCCCATCTCGGCGACATGCGGGCCCTGCTGAAGGACATCCCGCTCGGCGAGATGAACACGTCGATGACGATCAACGCGACGGCGGCGTGGCTGCTGTCGCTCTATATCGCCGTCGCCGACGAGAACGGCGTGCCGCGCGGCAAGCTCACCGGCACCACGCAAAACGATATCATCAAGGAATATCTCTCGCGCGGCACCTATGTGTTTCCGCCCGCGCCCTCCATGCGGCTGATCAAGGACGTGATCCTGTTCACGACCACCGAGATGCCGAAATGGAATCCGATGAATGTCTGCTCCTATCATCTGCAGGAAGCGGGCGCGACGCCGGTGCAGGAACTGAGCTATGCGCTCGCCACCGCCATCGCCGTGCTCGACACGGTGAAGGCGTCAGGTGAAGTCAAGGGCGATGCGTTCGGCGAAGTGGTCGGCCGCATCTCCTTCTTCGTGAATGCCGGCATGCGCATCATCACCGAAATCTGCAAGATGCGCGCTTTCTGCGAATTGTGGGACGAGATCACCGCGACCCGCTACGGCATCAACGATCCGAAACAGCGGCTGTTCCGTTACGGCGTGCAGGTGAATTCGCTCGGCCTCACCGAGCCGCAGCCGGAAAACAACGTTTACCGCATCCTGCTGGAGATGCTGGCGGTGACGTTGTCGAAAAAGGCGCGCGCGCGTGCCGTGCAGCTTCCCGCGTGGAACGAGGCGCTCGGCTTGCCGCGACCCTTCGACCAGCAATGGTCGCTGCGCGCGCAGCAAATTCTGGCCTACGAGACCGACCTGCTCGAATACGGCGATATCTTCGACGGCTCGGCGGAAATCCAGAAAAAGGTCGATCAGCTCAAACGCGAGGCGAAGGAGGAACTCGCGCGGATCGACAAGCTCGGCGGCGCGGTCGCGGCGGTCGAGATGGGCTACATGAAGCAGCAGCTGGTGGAGAGCAACACGCGGCGCCTGGAGGCAATCGAGCGCGGGGATCTCATCGTCGTCGGCGTCAACAAATTCACCGAGACCGAACCCTCGCCGCTCACCGGCGGCATCGATGCCATCCTCACAGTGCCGCATGAGGTCGAAGCCGAACAGATTGAGCGTCTGAAAGCCTGGCGCGCGGCGCGCGACCGGAAAGCAGTCGATGCCGCGCTGAAGGACCTGCGCGCGGCCGCGAAAAGCGGCGCCAACATCATGCCTGCCTCCATCGCCTGCGCCAAAGCCGGCGTCACCACCGGCGAATGGGGCGCCGTGTTCCGCGAAATCTATGGCGAATATCGCGCGCCGACCGGCGTGCCGAAAGCCGCGCGCCAGGTCGGAGGCGGTGAGCTCGACCCGGTGCGCGCAGAAGTCGAGCGCGTCTCGCACAAGCTCGGCCGCCGTGTGAAATTCCTGGTCGGCAAGCCCGGCCTCGACGGCCATTCCAATGGAGCCGAACAGATCGCGGTGCGCGCGCGCGACGCCGGCATGGACGTGGTCTATGGCGGCATCCGGTTCACCCCGGCCGAGATCGTCAAGACGGCGATCGAGGAAGACGTGCATGTGATCGGGCTGTCGATCCTTTCCGGCAGCCATGTGCCGCTGGTGCGCGAGGTGGTCACGCGCATGCAGGAGGCGGGTATCGCCGACGTGCCGGTCGTGGTGGGCGGCATCATCCCTCCGGAAGACGAGCGGGAGCTGAAATCGGCCGGCGTCGCCGCCGTCTACACGCCGAAGGATTTCGACATCAACCGGGTGATGAGCGATGTCGTTCGGATCGTGGAAGGGGCGACGCGCAAGGTGGCGTGACATGCAGCCGCACCGACCGATGCCGGCAGAGCCACCGTCCGCGTCATGAGCCAGCTTGTCGGCCGGCCGGATCGCGTCGCGTTCGAATTCATGCTGACGCCGGTTTCGGAGGACCACCGCAAATGGCTGTTCGGACGATTGTGCCTGTGGGCCGGCGGACGGCGCATCGGACGCTACGACGAGGACTGCGCCATGACGGTCGCGCTCGCGACCTTCCCCGAGATTCTCGCCCATGCCGGACGACGCAGCGACCCGGGCCTGATGCGGCGCCCCGCCGACGAGGCCTTCACCGTCTTGTACGATGCCGTCTATGGCAATGATGAGAGCAGATATGGCTCCCGCGCCCAACATTTCCTGGTCAGTTCGCATGGCTTTGACTATTTCGATGGTTGGACGGCATTCCTGATTGAGGATCGGCTCAGCGGTCGCCTGATCTGGCGTTCGCCGGACCGCCTGCTGCACGAGGTGATTGTTGATGCAGGCGAATTCGATACTGTGCTGGGCGAATTTGTAAGCACGCTGGCGCGTGTTCCCGAAGACGCAAATCCACAAAGATGATAGAAACCGGCAGATTTGCCACCGTTCCCCGCATCGGCCTGACCGCAGCCTGATATGAAGCCTCTCCCGCTTATCACCGCCCTTGTTGTCTCTGCTGGATGTGCGGAAATCGGTGGGGTGTCCGCGTCCGAATATCCCGAACGCATCAGCCAAGCTATCGAGACATTGCGAAAGGTCTGCACTGATATCGGCGGCAAGCCCGGGCCCTTTGCCGGCGCTGTGATCTCGCGCGACATCGACGGAAACGGCAAGCCCGACTATATCCTGGATCTCGGCAATGTGGCGTGCGACGGCCGGCCGGAAGCTTACTGCGTCAACGGCTTCTGCGCGTTCGAGGTCTATACCTGGCGCGCGGAGAACGACTGGAGGCCGCTCCTGGCCGCAACCGTATCCGACTGGCGCACGAGCCGCGTAAACGACCGTCCGGCGCTGATCCTCACCCAGCGTGGCTCGTTCTGTGGCAAGCCGAAGCAGAAATTCTGCACGGTGACGTACACCTTCGCCGACGGGAAGATGTACGGGCGGATGCAGTAGCTCGCCCGCTCAGCAGCACTTACCCCCTCGTCTCTCGTAACGCCTTCACGAGCGCCTGCGCCGACACCGGCTTGGTGAGATACGCATTCATGCCCGCCGCGCGAGCCCTCGCATCGTCGTCGGGATGCGAACGGGCCGAGAGTCCGATGATCGGCACTCTGCCCTTGCCGCCGCCCAGCGCGCGGATGCGGCGCGCGGTTTCGAAGCCGTCGATGCCGGACAAATTCGCGTCCATGAGCACCACATCGAACGTTTCGCCCTCAAGCGCGGTGAGCGCCGCTTCGCCGGACGCTGCGAACGACACGCGATGGCCGAGTTCGCCGAGAATGGTGGAGAGCACCACACGACCGTAGGGGTTGTCCTCGACACAGAGAATGCTCAGTCCGCCGGCCGGCTCCCGTCCCGGCACGCGCGGCTTGCTGCCGCGCGCGGCAGCAGCCGGCACGCGCTCCACAATCACGCCGAGATGGAATGTGCTGCCTTCCGCAAGCTTGCTGGTGACGGTGAGATCGCCGCCCATCGCCTTCGCCAACCGCTTCACCAGTGTCAGCCCGAGCCCGGTTCCGCCATAGCGGCGCGACACCTCGGCGCTCGCCTGAGAAAACGGCCGGAACAGTTTCCTGATCTCGCTCTCGCGCAGGCCGATGCCGCTGTCGGTCACCTCGAATTGCAGCCTGACACGATTGCGCGTCGCCGGATGCGCTTTGACCGCGAGCGTGACCGAGCCCTGCGCGGTGAATTTCACCGCATTGTCGATCAGATTTTCCAGCGCCGCGCGCAGGCGCACCGGATCTCCGGCAACGGTTTCGGGCAGATCGGGATCGATGACGACCTCCGCCTTCAGCCCGAGAGTCTGCGCGCGCGCCAGCAGCGCGGCGCCGATCGTCTCCGTCAGCCGCCGCGGCGAGAAAACGTCGTGACGCAGGACGAGGCTGGCCGCCTCGGCTTTGACCGCGTCGGTCACCACCGTGGTCAGTTGCGCGAGATGCTCCGCCGCGCTCTTGATGCTGGCGGCCCAGCCGCGCTCGCGCGCGCCGATGTCACTCGCCACCAGCAATTCCGCGAGCGCCAGAATGCCGGTGAGCGGAGTGCGGATATCATGTGCAAGCGCCGCCAGTGCCATTTCCACGGCGGGCGCGGACTTGCGCGGAATCTTTTTGGCCGCCCGCACGAGCCTGACGCGCGTCCGCTTGCGCGGCCTCTTTGCCGGAGGCTTTTTTGGTCCGCTCTGCGCCATGATTCCCCGTCTGTCCCACCTTGGCACGCGGCGCATGAGGACACCAACGAACCTTAGGTCAGGCCAACCATTTGCCGGACTTCGGGTGGTTTCACGCCCCGAGCGCGTAGTTCCCGCAGGGCCGTGGCTTTTGTCGATTTCGACAGCTTGCGGCCGTCGGTATCCAGGACCAGGCGGTGATGATGATAGACCGGCGCCGGCAGGCCGAGCAGCTGCTGCAACAGGCGATGCACGGAGGTTGCCCAGAACAGGTCCTGTCCGCGCACGACATGGGTCACGCCTTGCAACGCGTCATCGATGACCACCGCAAGATGATAGCTCGTCGGGACGTCCTTGCGCCCGAGTACAAGGTCGCCCCAGGCCTGCGGCTGCGCGACGATCTCGCCGGTCTCGCCTTTCGGTCCGGCGCCGCGCTCCTGCCAAAGCAAGGGCCCCGTCCTTGCCAGAGCGGCGGCCATGTCGATGCGCAAGGCATAAGGCTCGCCTGCCGCGATTCGGCGATTGCGTTCCTCCGCGGTCAGGCTACGCGCTGAGCCGGGATAAAGCGGCGCTCCATCGGGATCGCGCGGCGCGCCGTCACCGCGTGCGGCGAGCATGCGCGAAATCTCGCCGCGGCTCTCGAAGCTCGGATAGATCAGGCCCATCGCCGTCAGCCGGTCGAGCGCCGTGCGGTAGGCGTCGAAATGTTCGGACTGCCGTCGCACCGGCTTGTCCCAGGCGATGCCCAGCCAGGCGAGGTCTTCATAGATCGCGGCTTCGAATTCGGGCCGGCAGCGGGCGGTGTCGATATCCTCGATGCGCAACAGAAATCGCCCGCCCGCCGTGCGCGCCCTGTCGAAATTCATCAGCGCGGACATGGCATGTCCGAGATGCAGGTAGCCGTTGGGGCTCGGCGCGAAGCGGAAAACGGATGGCGGCATGGCAAAAATTCCGTCACCCCCCGGGCTTGACCCGGGGCTCCATCTCTAGTGCAAGAGTCTTGAAAGCTTGATGGATTGCCGGGTCAAGCCCGGCAATGACAAAGACAATAATGCCGGATTATCTTCACACCGACGCCGATCTGGAAGCAGCCCTGCGCCGGCTGATCGCGGCGGACCCGCGCCTTGCAGATATGCACGCGCTCGCCGGAACGCCCGCCTTGCGCCGGCGCGAAGCGGGATTCGCCGGCCTTGCCGCCATCGTCTGCGGCCAGCAGTTGTCCACCGCGAGCGCCGCGGCGATCCGCGACCGGCTGTTCGCGGCCTTCGATCCCTTTCATCACGACGTCGTGCGGCGGGCGCGGGCGACGACGCTCGCCAAGCTCGGCCTCTCCGCCCCCAAGATCAGATCCATCAAGGCGATCGCCGCCGACATTGCCAAAGGCCGGCTCGACCTCGATGCGATCGCGCAGAGCGACGCCGACGCCGCGCATCGGGCCCTGATCGCCGTGCATGGCATCGGCCCGTGGACCGCCGACATCTATCTGCTCTTCTGTCTCGGCCATGCCGATGCCTGGCCGGCGGGCGATCTTGCCTTGCAGGAAGCCGCGCGCATCGCCTTCGGTCTGAAGAAGAGGCCAACGCCAAAAGAACTGATTGTCATGGCAGAAGGCTGGCGGCCGTGGCGCGGTGTCGCCGCGCATCTGTTCTGGAAATATTATGCTGTCGCGAAGAAGCGCGACGGCACACCGATGGCGCAAGCAACCAAGAAAGCGGCCAGGCAAGCGCCCAAGAGGACAACGAATGGCAAGACTCGACGGTCCGCGGCTTGAACCGCGCGGCGGCAGGGCAAAGCGTCTTGTTGTCTTCCTGCATGGCTATGGCGCAGACGGCAACGACCTGATCGATATCGGACAGGCGTGGCAGAGCCTTTTGCCCGACACCGCTTTCGTTTCCCCGCATGCGCCCGAGCCCTGCGGCCAGGCGCCGGTCGGGCGGCAATGGTTCGAGCTCACCTTCCGCAATCCCGACGAGCGCTGGACCGGCGTCAACAAGGCGGCGCCGGCGCTCGACGCCTTTCTCGATGAGGAGCTTGCCCGCTATCGATTGCCGCCTTCGGCGCTGGCGCTGGTCGGCTTCAGCCAGGGCACGATGATGTCTCTGCATGTGGGGTTGCGCCGCGCGCAGCCTCTTGCCGCGATTGTCGGCTATTCGGGCATGCTGGTCTTGCCCAAGGACGGGCCGCCGGACACCGTGCGGGCCGATGTCAGATCGCGACCGCCGGTGCTGCTGATTCACGGCGATCAGGACGACCTGATCCCGGCGCAGGCGCTGTTCCACGCCTCCGGCGCGCTGGCCGAGCTGGAAACGCCCGTGGAATGGCACCTTTCCAGCGGAATAGGACATGGAATCGACGCCGAAGGATTACGCCACGGCGGCGAGTTCCTGGCCCGCCGATTCGGGCTCTAGGGCCGCAAACGGCATATTTCCCTAAGCTGCGGCGCCGCTTCACATTTCCGTCACGCTAATTTATAGAGTGAGCGTTGCTTCAGGTTGAAGGCACTTCAAGGAGCGCCTTATTTGAACGTTCACGTGTCGCCGAACGGTTTTCCGGCCCTCGTGCTCAATGCGGATTTCCGTCCCTTGAGCTACTACCCGCTCTCGCTCTGGTCCTGGCAGGACGCGATCAAGGCGGTGTTTCTCGAACGTGTGAACATCGTCGCCAATTACGAACGCGCCGTGCATTCGCCGAGCTTCGAAATGAAGCTGCCGAGCGTGGTGTCGCTGAAGACCTATGTGAAGCCGGCGACGCATCCCGCTTTCACGCGCTTCAACGTGTTCCTGCGCGACCGGTTCATGTGCCAGTTCTGCGGCGCCGAGGACGACCTCACCTTCGACCATCTCATTCCGCGCTCGCGCGGCGGACACACCACCTGGGACAACGTGGTCGCCGCCTGCTCGCCCTGCAATCTGAGGAAGGGCAACAAGACCCCGGCCGAAGCCGGCATGCACCCGTCCCAGCATCCCTTCCAGCCGTCCGTGCAGCATCTGCACCGCAACGGCCGGCTGTTCCCGCCCAACTACCTGCACGAAAGCTGGATGGACTATCTCTATTGGGACACGGAGCTGGAGCCGTAATTGCGCCGCGTTGCGCGACTGGCCCGCCCGACGTTCTCTCAACAATCGGCGAATGCGCGAGAGGCGTGTGCCACATGCCTGTATCTGCGGTGCATGCATGACCCCACCGGGATAGCCCCTGCTTGAGAGGCGAGTTGCACGCCAAACTGACAAATTTCGGAAGATCAAAGGCCCGCCGAAAATGACGGGCCTTTTGTCTTCGCTGCATCGCCTGTCAGAATGAAATATTCGCCGCCTTGACGATCGGCTCCCATTTCGCGATTTCATCGGCGACGAACTTCTTCAGATCCGCCGGCGTGCCGCCGCTGGCCTGCACGCCGAGCTGGCTGAACAGCTCCCTGGCCTTGTCCGTCTTCAGGAAATCGTTGATAGCCGCGTTGAGCTTGTTCACCGCGTCAGCCGGTGTTCCGGCCGGTGCGAGCAGCGCATACCAGACCGACGCCTCGAAACCCGGCAAGCCGGATTCGGCAACGGTCGGCACGTCCGGCAGACCGGGCCAGCGGCTCGTGCCCGCGATTGCCAGGGCGCGCAGCTTGCCTTCCTTCACGTTGCTCACATAGGGCGCCATCGAATCCATCGCGACATCGATGTGGCCTCCGAGCAGATCGTTGATGATCGCCGCGCTGCCGCGATACTGGATGCCCCCCATCTTCACCTGTGCGCGCTGCTGGAACAACTCGCCCGTGATATGGCCGAGCGTGCCGTTGCCGGGATAGCCGGCATTGAGCTTGCCCGGATTGGCTTTGAGAAACTCCGTCAGTTCCTTCAGCGTCTTGGCCGGCACGGTCGGCGACGCCGCGATGATGACCGGCGATTTGCCGATGAGCACCACCGGCTCGAAATCGCGCTGCGGGTCGAAGGTGAGGTTCTTGTACATCAGCTTGTTGGTGGCCGCAGGCCCGGTCGTTGCGAACAGGATCGTATGCCCGTCGGCCGGCGCCTTCGCGACCGCGCCGGCACCGAGATTGCCGCCCGCCCCGCCCTGATTGTCCACCACCACCGGCCTGCCGATCTTGCCGGCGACATGCTCGGCCACTGCGCGCGCCAGGATGTCCGACGTCGTGCCGCTAGTGAAAGGCACGACGAACTTCACCTCGCGGGCGGGCCATTGCTGGGCCTGCGCCGGCAGCGACGCAAGCAAAAGGCCGATAGCCAGCGCCAATGATACAAAACGCAACGACATTATCTCCTCCCTTGGAATGCCCCCGTTTGTCCGGGGCGGTTGTTCAGTGTGCCGGGACGTAGTCTTTCCACTTCTCCCGCAACGGCGGCAGCGACCCGAATGACTGGCGCGCATCTGCGGCATGGCCGATCAGATCCTGCGCTGTCATTTGCTTGCGGGCGAGATAGGCCGCAAGCTCGGTGACGGCATCGGATAGCACCTGGAAGCCGCGCAACATCGCAGCCGACGCAATCTCCACCGCATGCGCGCCGGCCAGCATCATGCGCGCGACATCGAGACCGGATTGCGCGCCGTTGATGCCGATCAGCGGTTTGCCCGGCCCCATGCGGGCGCGCGACAGCGCCAGCCAGTGGCACGTCAGCGGCAGATTCCAGAAGCCGCCGATGCCGAGACTCGTGCCCAAGGCGGGCTTCATCGTTTCCAGATCGGGGAGCAGCCCTAGCAGCCGGCCGGCCATGATGACGGCCGCGCCGCCGCCATCAAACGATGCCTGCACCAGGTCCGGCACCCGCTCGCTCTGTCCTGTGAGCTTGACCCAGACCGGCAGCGACACCGCGCCGGTCACCGCCGCGACCATGGCCGTGGCGCGGGCGGGATCGAATTCCGTCGTGACGGCGCCCGCCTTGGCTTCGCGCGCATAGGGCGTGCCGATATTGAGTTCGAGCGCGCGCAGACCCGCCTGATCGACCAGCCGGGCCATCTGCACAGCGCGGTCGAGGTCGGCGACGATGAGGCTCGGGATCGCATAGGCGTCGTGCTGCCGCGCCTCCCGATCGAGCGCGACTGCCTGCTCCAGCCATTGATCGAAGGAAATGCGCGCCAGCCCCGAACGCGTGGCAATCGTCGCCGCAAGCGGCGCAGTGGACCCCCATGGCACCTGTCGCCATTGTTCATCGAATACGGCATATTCGGCGCGCTCGAGCTGCTCGCGCGCGGCTTCCGATTCGTTCGTCGACTTGAGCACGACTGCACCAACGCCTGTGCGCAATGCGCGCCGGACATTGTCGGGATCGATCAGATGCTCCGCCGGCCCGGCGATCACGGGGTTTTTCAGGCGCAGCGCGCCGATCGATGTCTCCAACTTGGTCATCGCGGCCGGATCACAAGACCGGCGCCGCCCGCCGCCCTCGCCTTCGTCGCGCTCTCGCCGTAGACCGGCTGTTCGGCGCGATAGCCGAGATTGCGCGAAACGAGCGCGGCAGCTTCGGTAATCTCGCGCACTTGCTCGATGCTGGGATTCTCCGGAATGAACTGGATCGAGTCGACGATGGCGATCGCGCCCGCATAGTGGCCGAGAGCGTCGAAGACGGGCGCGGCGAGCGCGTTGAGCCCGATCACCGCTTCGTTGGGCGCGGCGGCCCAGCCGCGCTTCCGTGTCATCCCGATCTCCGTCTTCAGACGGCCGGGATCGCCGATCGTATAGGCCGTCTTCATCGCGAGCTCGCCGGCGAGCACGGCCTGCGAGAGCGCCGGATCGCCGAATGCCATCGCAACCTTGCCCTGCGCGCTGGCGTGAAACGACAGGACCGAGCCCGGCTTGACCGCGATCTCGACGCTGGACTTGCTCGGCACCAGCAGCACGATGCGGACGCCATCGTCTTCCGTCTGGCTCAGCACGACGGCATGGCCGAGCTTGTCGCGCAAATCGCGCGCGACGTCGCGCGCGGCGCGCGCAAACTCGAAGCCTTCACTGACCGCCTGACCCAGAGCCACCAGCCGCGCGCTGACCCGGTAGCGTTCCGTCTGCGGCTCGCGCACGAGATAGCCCGCCGTCATCAGCGTCTGCAGGTGGCGGTGCATGCGGCTCTTCGTGGTGTCGAAGGCGCGCGCAAGCTCGGTCACACCGACCGAAGCCTGGTGCTGGGCAATGTATTCCAGCGTATCGAGCGCGAAGACCACCGCCTGGACACCGCCTCCGCGTTGTGCGCCTGAGATCTTTGGCATGATTGCGTTCGGCCTCCGTCGTTTCGCAGGGCTTGCGCCTAGGCGCCAGCGCTCTTCGGCATCGGATAATCGTCGGCGTTAAGCACCCACCCGGGCTGCGAGGAAAAATCGACTCGCGGCGGAGCAAAGATATCCACGAGCTGGTTGAGGCCTTCCTTCATACCGCGCGAGGTATGAATCACCGGCGGGGGGATCACCGTGATCGAGGGAGAATCGCAATAGGCGTGCTCGTCGTCACGCCAAGCATTGAGGTTGGTCGTCCACGGCCAGCGCAGGTGATGCGTGAAGGCACCTTCAAGCGCGAGCGAGCCCTGCTCGAAATCGTCGTGATGATGCGGCGACAGCTTGGTGATGTCGCGCGGACCCATCTGCGGCTCGAGAAAATTCACCATGAAGGTCGTGCAGCGGAAGATGCGGCCAAAGCGTCCGGGCTTCGGCGGCACATCGAGGCTGTAGACGCGGACGCGATAGCCGCCAGCCGGTTCCGGCCACGGCTGGAACGGCGGAATGTTCGGCAGCGGCGTCGCGTAGGCGTCGGCATTCTCGCACTTGCCGGCGATATCCATCGACTGTGTGGTGATGAGACGCACGATGCGTCCGCCCGCGGGCACCGTCACCCGGCTGTTGCCGGGCGGCACGATCACCAGCGAATAGCCAGGCACACTGACGGTTTCGCGTCCGGCCTCGACCGTGATCGACGTCTCGCGGTCCGGCACCAGCACGACATATTCGTCGGGCTGGTCGCGGCGCTCAAGCACCGCGCCCGGCGCCGTCTCGCTATAGGCCACAACGAAATTCTGGCCGCGCGTGTACCAGGTCTTGCCGTCCGGACCGAGTTCCTGCGGCTCGCTCTCGTAGAAGCGGCCGAACTGGGCGGCGGCGAAACCGCTCCCCGGCGGAAGCGCTCGTGTCGCGGCTGTCGCCGACTGGGCGAGCCGCGCGCGCGGATCGGACACGTCATACATCGCTTTCTCTCCCTTGAGGTGGACGGCCGTCGTTTTGTTATACGAAACAATGCCTCGATCTACGATACCAATCAAATTCGTCGCTCCGCAACCCGGTTGTTTTTGGCCGTTTCTATATACAAACTCTTGACGGCCAATCTAACCCGGATATCATTTTACGATACAATGTTTCGACTAACGAAACAACGAAGGGGAGACGCCACATGAAGGCCACGCGACGCCATTTGCTTGCCATGACCGGAGCCGCGGCGGCGACCATCGCCATGCCGTGGGTTGCGCGCGCGCAGAAGCCGATCCGGATGCGGCTCGCTCATGCGGCCAATGAAGTTCATCCCGGCCACATCGCCACGGTAAAGTTCAAGGAAGCGCTCGAGAAACTCGTCCCTGGGCGCGTGAATATCCAGATCTTCTCCAACCGGCAGCTCGGAGACGACAAGCAATCGCTCGAAGCGGCCATTGCCGGAACGGTCGAACTCGCGGGCGCGAGCGGCGTCCTTTATCCTCTCGTCACCGGGCGGCCGGCGCTTGCCGCCTACCAGCTTCCCTTTCTCATTCGCGATTACGAACACTTCACCAAGCTCGCCACGAGCGACATCGCACAGAAGATGCTTGACGATCTCGCGCCGGCAGGGCTGGTCGGCCTGCAGACCACCGATATCGGCCAGCGCAACTTCCTTTCCGTCGGCAAGCAGGTCAAAACGATCGCCGATTTCGCCGGCCTGAAGACCCGAATCGTGCCGGTGCCTCTGCACAAGCAGATCTGGGAGGCGGTCGGCACCGCGCCGGTCGGCCTGCCCTATGGCGAAGTCTACAGCGCGCTGCAGACCAAGGTGATCGACGCTGTGGAAATCAACGTCTCTTCGGTGGTCGGCGAAAATTTGTGGGAGGTCGGCAAATACATGACGCTGACTGGCCACTATCCCTGGCACAACGTCGTTGTCGCCAACAAAGCCTTCTTCGACGGATTGCCGCCCGAAATCCAGGCCGCCATGCGCAAGGCGGGCCGGGATTCCATCCTGCCCACGCTGGACTACACCAAGACGCAGGATTTCACCGCACGCGACGATCTGAAGAAGAAGGGTGTGCAGTTCGCGCCGCTGGAAGACCTGCCCGCAATGAAAGCCCGGGTCGAGCCGATCATCGGCGAGTGGAGCAAGAAGTCGCCGCTCATCGCCGAATTCGTCGCGGCCGCGCAGGCGACGGCCTGACCTTGTCACAGAGCGCCCACCTGACAGGTGGGCGCATTCATTCACCGTCGCCGCAGCGGACAGGATGTGCGCATGCACATGAACGACACCGCCTCGCTCCGGGAGCCGGCCGCGCTGGTCTGGTACAGGCACGGCATGCGATTTCTCGCCGGCACATCCATGCTGGCCATCGTTGTCATCATGATCGTGCAGGTCTTCGCCCGCTATGTCCTGAACGCCTCATTGATATGGGCCGAAGAACTCTGCCGCTACATCCTCATCTGGCAGAGCTTCCTGCTGATCGGCATCGCCTATCAGCAAGGCGAATTGATCATTCTCGATATCCTGACCGGCAAGGTTTCGCCGGCGATGCGCTTCCTGATCCGCCTCGCGGTTACCCTCCCGGTTTGTTACTTTCTTTATCTCATGGTGCGTCACGGCATTGTCTATGCTGGACGCTTCCAGGCGCAAACCATTCCCGCCATCGACTTCATCTGGACATCACTCGTCGGCAAGCCGGCGCATGTTCCGATTTTCTGGGTCTATGTCTCGGTTCCAGTCGGCTGCCTCGTTCTGCTGATCCACATCCTGGCTGGGCTTGCCAGCGAGGCGCTTGGATTTCTGAAATCGCACGCATTGCCAGCCAGTCCGTCCGTCTGAGGCCGCGCATGTTCACGTTTCTCGGCCTCTTCCTCGGTTTCCTGCTGCTCGGCGTGCCGATCTCGCTGGCGCTCGGCGTCGGCGGCCTGCTCTATCTCTATTTCACTGACAACTGGATGCTGGTCGGCGCCTTGCCTCAACGGATGCTGTCCGGCGTCGATCAGTTCGTGCTGCTGACGATTCCGCTATTCCTCCTGGCCGGCAGCCTGATGAACTTCGGCGGATTGAGCACCCGCATGGTGAGCTTCGCCAACGCGCTGGTCGGACATTTCAAGGGCGGACTGTCGCTGGTCACAGTGCTGGCCAGCATGCTCTTCGCGGGAATTTCCGGAAGCGCCATCGCCCAGTCCTCCGCCATCGGCAGCCTTATGATCCCCGCAATGGCCCGCCAGGGCATTCCGGCCGCCTATGGCGCCGCGCTCGTTGCGATGAGCGCCGTCATCGACCCGCTGATTCCGCCCAGCATCACCATGATCGTCTTCGGCGTGCTGTCGGGGACCTCGATCGCACAAATGTTCATCGCCGGCATTATTCCGGGCATCCTTCTCGGCCTCGGTCTGCTCGTCTATGCCGGCTGGCGCGCGAAGCGGAGCAACTTTCCGGCGATGCCGAAAGTCGCCTGGCCCGACCGGATAAGATCGCTGTTTGCCGCCATCCCGGCGCTCATGCTGCCCGTCATCATCGTCGGCGGCGTCAAGTCCGGCATATTCACAATGACAGAATCCGCCGCGGTGGCCGTCGCCTATGCCTTCGTCGTCGGTGCGCTGCATCGTGAGCTGACCTGGTCACGACTCTGGGAAGCGCTCTACAGCACCGCGATTGCGACGTCCGCTCTGCTGTTCATTCTCGCGATGGCCAGCATCGTGTCCTTTGCCCTGACCATCGAGGAAGTTCCGACCAGTTTCGCGAACAGCCTCCTGGGCATCAGCGACAACAAGCTCATTATTCTGCTGATGCTCAACATCATCCTGCTGATCCTCGGCAAGTTCCTCGAGCCGATCTCCGTGATGATCGTGACCATGCCGATCCTGATCAAGGTCGCGCAGATGATCCAGATGGACATGGTGCAGTTCGGCGTGATGGTCACGCTGAATGTTGTCATCGGCATGGTTACGCCGCCCGTCGGAGTATGCCTGTTTGTGGTGTGCGCCATTGCAGGCAAGTCCATCATTGAGGTCAGCAAGGAAGTGCTGCCGATGTTTTTCATTTGCCTTGCGCTTCTGGCGCTCGTCGCGACGGTCCCGGCGATCACGCTATGGCTGCCGGCCGTCTCATTCTTTCAGTAGCCGACACAGGAATGCGCCCCATGCGTAGTGTGACCCCATCCTCCAGTTTTCGGCAGCGATTTCTCAATCGTGAGCTGCTGGTCGGCACCTTCATCAAGACCCCGACGACGCACGCCGTGGAGATCATCGGTGGCCTCGGCTTCGACTTCGTGGTCATCGACGAGGAGCACGCGCCGTTCGACCGGGTGACCATCGATGCGGCGCTGCTCGCCGCGCGCGCGACCAGCACCGCCGGCATCGTGCGGGTCGCCGAACCCACAGCCGCGAAGCTTCTGGCGGTGCTCGACGACGGGGCGACCGGGGTGCTGGTGCCGCACGTTTCCTCGCCGGCCAAGGCGCGCGACATTGTCGCCGCCTGCCGCTATCGCGGCGGCCGCCGCGGCTTTTCCGCTTCGCCGCGCGCGGGAGGCTACGGCGCCGTGCCGATGTGGGAGCATGTGAAGAACTCCGATGCCGCGGTCACCTGCATTGCCATGATCGAAGACCCCGAAGCTCTCGAGGAGATCGACGAGATCGTAACCGTGGACGGTCTCGACGGCGTATTCATCGGCCGCGGCGATCTCACTGTCGCCTTCGGTGCCGCGGATCCCGGGGTGCCGGAAATCCGCGATGCCTGCGAGCGCATTATCGCCGCCGCGCGCAAGGCCGGGAAACCGGTCTGCGTCATGGTTGGTTCCGCCAGCGAGGCGAAAAGCTTCCGCGCCATCGGCGCCAGCGCGTTCATCGTCGCCTCGGACCAGGCCTTCATGCGGCAGGCGGCGCAGAAGGCGCTGTCCGAATTCACCACCGTCGCCGCCTAGGCCGGCTCCTCGTTCAGGGAAAGTGCCATGACAGACAAGACCAAGGCCCGCATCGACGCCATCCTGAAGAATGCGATCGATCCGCACGTTCACAGCGGCCCCTCCATTGCCGCGCGCGCGGTAGATCATCTCGAACTGGCGCGGGAAATGTCGGAGGCCGGTTTCGTCGCGGTCGTGACCAAGGATCACGACTATGCCGGCGTCGCCACGGCCGAACTGATCCGCAAGCACCATCCCGAGCTGCGCACCAAGGTCTTCTCCGGCATCGTGCTCAACAACGTTGTCGGCGGCATCAATCCTTACGCGGTCGAGCATACGGCCGCGATGGGCGGCAAGATTGTGTGGATGCCGACGCTCGCCGCCGAAAACCATCTGCGCTGGGAGAAGACGGCGAAATGGGCGCATCCGGCCTCGACGCAGAAGATGCGCCCGGCCTCTCCGGTGCCCGTCCTCGACGCCAACAAGAAGGTGCTCGACAGCGTCAAGGACGTGCTCGACGTCATCGCCAAGAACGACATGATCCTGGCGAGCGGCCACCTGCATGTCAGCGAAACCTGGCTCGTTTTCGAGGAAGCGCAGCGGCGCGGGGTGAAGCGGCTGATCTTCACGCATCCGGAAGACATCGTTGGCGCGAGCCTCAACGATGTCCGCGGCATCGCCGCCATGGGCGCGATGGTCGAGCATTCGCTCTGCATGTTCCTCGACGGCTCCAAATTCCAGACCTGCTCCGGCGAGGATCTGCGCCGCCAGATCGACGCGGCGGGCGTCGACAACACCATTCTGTGCTCCGATCTCGGACAGGTCGGCGTGTTCAGCCCGCTCGAAGGCTTCCGGCGCGGCGTCGCGCTCTGCCTGGCGCTTGGCTACAAGGACGATGAAATTCACAAGATGGTGTCGACCAACACTGCCCGCGTGCTCGGCCTTGAGATCCTGGTCGAAGCCGAAGCCGCGTGAGCGCCATGCAGGTACTGATTGTCTACGCTCACCCGGAACCGACGTCGTTCACGGCGGCAATGAAAGACACTGCCGCCGCTGCCCTGGCAGAGGCCGGACATTGCGTCGAGGTGTCCGATCTTTACGGCGAGGGATTCAACCCGGTGGCCGGACGGCACGATTTCATCGAGGCGGCCGATGCGGCGCGCTTTCACTACCAGTCGGAGCAACTGCATGCGAGCCGCGGCGGCGGCTTCGCCCCAGATCTTGCGCGCGAGCAGGAACGTCTGATGCGCGCCGATCTCCTCGTGCTCGTGTTCCCCCTGTGGTGGGGCGGATTGCCGGCGATCGTCAAAGGCTGGTTCGACCGCGTCTGCGCCTATGGCGTCGCCTATGCCGACGGCAAGCGTTTCGACCAGGGCTATTTCGTCGGCCGCCGCGCCCTTCTCGGTATCACCACGGGCGGGACGCCAGAGCGTTTCTCGCCCGGCGGCAGCTACGGCCCGATCCAGGATGTCCTCTATCCGGTGCGGCGCTGCATGCTGGAATATCTCGGGCTCGAAGTGATGGAGCCGTTCATCGCCTATGCGGCGCCGCGCGTGGATGCAGCCGCGCGCGGCGGATATCTGCTCGACTGGAAAGAATGCCTACTCGCGGCTGTGGGCGATCGTCACTGGCAGGCCCGGCAAGCGGAGCTTGCAAGCACCGCCGCCCAAAACCGAACCGTGCCTGAAGGGCGGGCCTGGGCATCGCAACGCTGAGAAACAAGCGGCCATGCCCGCCGTTCGGCGCAGGCATGGCCGCTTGCCACACTGCATCATGGCAGAATCGGCTTTTCAGGCAGGAACCCCGGGACGAAGATCTGTTCCGCGGTCAGCTTTTCGCCCGGCACCTCGATATTCCTGTTGATGAAGTCGACGGTGTTCTTCATCCGCTCCTTGGTCACATAGCCGAGGCCGTTCTTTTGCACCTCGGGCGTGATCGCGACGCGCTTGAGAATGTCGATCTCCTCGACAATGATCTGCGGGTCCAGCGCCTTCACATATTGCAGCTGGATTTGCGCCGCCTCTTGCGGGTTGGCGAAGGTGTCCTTCCAGCCGCGCAGGGCCGCGCGCACGAATTTCTTCACGGCGTCCGGATTCTTCTTCAAAAAATCCTCATTGACGCCGATCGAGTTGGCGTAGATCTCAAGCCCGAGATCGCCGGCGAACAGGCAGACCGGCTTGGCGTCCGGCACCGCGCGGCGGATCGCCGGCTCACTCATAATGAACAGGTCGATGGCCGGCACCTTACGGCTCGCCAGCATCGGCACGCGCGCGGAGCCGTCGATGTTCACGATTTTCATGGTCTTGCTGTCGACGCCGTTCATTTCCATAATCGCGGCCCAGATTTTCGGCACAAAGGACGCGCTGCTGGAGCCGAGTTCAAGATTGGCCAGCTTCTTGGCGGTGTCGATATTGGCGCCGGGATTGAGGCTGAAGATGCAGTAAGGCGGCTTCTGGTAATTTGCCGCCACGATCTTCACCGCAGATCCCGCGCTGCCCGCGGCGACGAGGCTCGGAATGTCGATGAAGCCCATCTCGGTCGTGCCGGTCGCCACCGACCGGATTGCGTCCGCCGTGCCCTTCGAGGGCAGGATGGTGACGTTCAGCCCTTCCTCTTTGAAATAGCCCTTGCCGAGCGCGACATACCAGGGCGCGTGGCGTCCCAGGCTGATGAAGTCGAGAATGAATTTCACATCCTGCGTCTGTGCCTGCGCGGCCGTAATCATCACGCACGCCGCGCTCACGGCGGCGGCAAGCAATCGCTTCAGCATAAGTCCCTCCTGTTGAACACAACGACCGGCACGTTCCCCCCGCCCACGGCACGTCGCAGCGCGACCCTGCGTTGACAGGTAAGATATCATAAGATATTTCACATGATACGTACAGAGCCTTGCGCGGAGCGTTTTTGGCGATGGCGGGCGGGCGGCGCGGTGGCGATTGCAGCGGCGGCGCAAGCGAACCAAGCAATTCCCGGGCCGCTCCGCGGCCGCACCACAAGCAGGACAGCGACGAGGCGCATGGCGTTCGGCATCATCAAGAATGTCCGCAAGGTGTTTTCCGCCGGCGAACTGCTCTCGCGCAGCCGCGAGCCCGTGGTGGCGCTGGACGACGCCAGTTTCGACTTCGAGCAAGGCCAGCTCGTGTCGCTGCTCGGCCCCAGCGGCTGCGGCAAGACCACTCTCCTGCGCATCGTCGCCGGGCTCATTCCGAAGACATCCGGCTCCGTCAATATCGGCGGGCGCGAGGTGACGGAGCCGCTCGGCGATTACGGCTTTGTCTTCCAGTCTCCGAGCCTCATGCCCTGGCGCACCGTCATCGACAACGTGCTGTTCCCGATGGAAATTCTGAGACACAATGGCAGGAGCGCGCGCCAGCGCGCCATGGAATTGCTGGAGCTTGTCGGGCTGTCCGGCTTCGTGCTCGCCCGCCCGCATCAATTGTCCGGCGGCATGCAGCAGCGTGTGGCGCTGTGCCGCGCGCTCATTCATCAGCCGAAGCTGTTGCTGATGGACGAGCCGTTCGGCGCGCTGGACGAGCTGACCCGCCTCGAAATGAACGACCTGCTGCTGCGTATCCGCAAGGAAACCGGCGCCTCGGTGCTGTTCGTCACCCACTCCATTTCCGAAGCGATCTATCTCTCCGACAAGGTCGTCGTCTTCAGCCGCCGCCCCGCGCGCGTGGCGCAGGAGATCGCGGTCGACTTGTCCTATCCGCGTTCGCAGCAGACCCGCTTCACGCCGGCTTTCACCCGTGCCGAGAAGATCGCCAGCGAGGCGCTCGGCGTATTGCCAGCCAATTCCGGGACGGAGGCGAAAGTCCACTGATGCCGCGCCTCATGACACAAGTCGGCTATCCGCTCGCCGGCGTCGTCTTCATCCTCGCCGCCTGGATATTCGCCTGCTGGGCCGGCAACCTGCCGACCGTGGTGCTACCAACGCCGGACAAGGTCTTCCATGCCTTCGTCAACCGCTTCGATTTGCTGATGAGCGAAGGCTGGGTGACGCTGAAGGAGACGCTTTACGGCTTCATTTTGGCCGTGGCGCTCGGCATTCCAATGGCGGTGGCGGTCGCCAATTCGCGCGCACTCAATCTGATGTTCTATCCGCTGCTGATCGGGCTGCAATCGGTGCCGAAGGTAGCGCTTGCGCCCATCGTCCTGGTCTGGCTCGGCACCGGCATCGAATCCAAGCTCGCCATCGTCTGGCTCGTCGCCTTCTTCCCGATCATCGTGGACACCACCGCCGGGCTGCGCTCGACGCCGCGCGAATTGCTGGAGCTGGCGCACAGCCTGCGCGCCACGCCGATGCAGATATTCCTGAAAGTGCAGTTCCCCGCGGCCCTGCCCTTCGTCATCACCGGCGCCAAGGTGGCGATTACGCTCGCCGTCATCGGCGCCGTCATCGGCGAATTCGTCGGCTCCAGCGAAGGGCTCGGCTATCTTCTGCTCAGCGCTACCTCTCAGCTCGATACCCCGCTCGCCTTCGCCGCTCTCTTCGCTCTTTCGTTCATGGGTGTGTTTGTCTATCTGCTGGTCGAATTGGCCGAGCGCCTCGCGGCGCCCTGGCTGCCGCCGTCCTCCCAGAGACATTGACCGATGGCCAAAGCGAAAACCGGGACCGCAAGGAAGACCGCGCCCAAGACGAAGCGCAAGCCGGCGAGCAAGGGCGGTTCGCTGGCGGCGCTCGCCTATGAGCAGATCAAGGAGAAAATCCTCACCCTGCATTTCCTGCCGGGACAATATCTGAACGAAGGCGCGCTTTGTGCCATGCTGCAGGCCGGGCGCACGCCGGTGCATCAGGCGCTGCAGCGCCTCGAGCTCGAAGGGCTGGTCGAGATCATGCCGCGCAAGGGCGTGATCGTGCAGCCCGACAGCATCTCCGAAATCCTGAAGATTCTCGATTCCCGCGCCACCGTGGAAGCCGAGCTCGCGCGCAATGCGGCCGAGCGCGCGACGCCGGAAGATGCCGAGGAACTGAAGGCGCTCGCGCGCGAGGGCTATGGCAACGGCAAGCCGACCGACATCGACACCTTCACGGTCGGCGACCGCTCCTTCCACGAAAAATTCGCCGAGATGGCGGGCAACCCGGTGCTGAGCGATTTCGCCCGCACCCTGCACGAGCGCTCGATCCGCTACTGGTATCTGCATCTATGGCAGACGATGGACACGAAGGCGACCATTCGCCAGCACACGGCCATTGCCGAGATGATCGCGAAACGCGACGGCGACGGCGCGGCGAAAGCGGTTCGCGACCACATTGAAAGCCTGCGCGAACGACTCATGAAGGCGCAAAGCGCGTCGCAGCGCCGGATCCCACCAAGACGCTGAAGAAGCAATGACGAGCGACGCGCAAGCATAGCTGTGGAGGACTCAATGAGCACGGCCTATTCCGGCATTCCCAAGATGGGCGACGGCATGCCCAGCCTCGATGAAGTGCTGCTGCAGAGCAGGGATCTGCCCTGGCGCGCCAAGTCGCTGAAGGGCGTGCACGAGAAGATGCTGTGGCGCAACGAGGAGACCGGCGCGTCCATCGCCCTCATCCGCTTCGAGAAGGGCGCAGGAATCCCGCAGCCGCACAGCCACGCCTCCAACCAGTTCATGTTCTGCCTGGAAGGAAAGTACGAATACACCAAGACCGGCGTGACCCTGACCCCCGGCTGCTTCTACTGGAACCCCAAGGGCAATGTGCACGGCCCCGCCGTCGCGCACGAGGAGACGGTCGTGGTCGAGGTCTATGACGGCCCGCATTATCCGATCAAGCCCTCGTGGTACACCAACGAGGAGGATGCGCGCTGATGCAGACCGCGCCGGCACCGGCAGCTCCCGAGACGCTCCGCGTCGACGCCGGCCGTCTGATCGCGGCCGTCGGCGAAATCTTTGCGGCGCTCGGCGTGGCGAAAGACGATGCGCGAGTCGTTGCCGAGGATCTTGTCTCCGCGGACCTCGAAGGCGTCGCCTCGCATGGCGTCATGCTGGTGCCGATGTATGTCGACCGCATCCTGCAGGGCTCGGTGTCCAGACGCGGCAAAGGCGAGATCGTTAGCGACAAGGATGCGGCCATTGTCATCGACGCTGGTCATGCGCTCGGGCAACTGACCGCGCATCAGGCCGTCGGGCTTGCGGTTGCGCGCGCGCAGGGGATCGGCGCATCGGTCGTCGCCGTGCGCGACGCCTTTCATTTCGGCACTGCCGGCCGCTATGCCCGCCTGATGGCGGAGCAGAGCTGCGTCGGCATCGTGATGTCGAACACACGGCCGCTGATGCCCGCGCCGGGCGGCGCGGAAGCCATGGTCGGCAACAACCCCGTCGCCATCGCTCTGCCGACAGCCGGCAGGCATCCGGTCGAAGTCGACATGGCGCTGAGTGCGACCGCGATGGGCAAGATCAGGCTCGCGGCCGCCGCCGGCAAATCCATTCCGGAAGGTTGGGCGGTGAATGCCGAAGGCCAGCCAACCACCGATCCGGCTGATGCGATCAAAGGCATGCTGCTTCCGGCCGCGGGTCCGAAAGGTTTCGGCCTCGCCTTCGTCATCGATCTTCTATGCGGTGGACTGTCCGGCGGCGCCATCGGCGCCGAAGTGCGCCCGCTCTACGGCGATCCTGCGCTGCCCTATCAATGCAGCCAGCTTTTCCTCGCCATTCACGTTGGCCATTTCCCGTCCGCCGATACGTTCGCCGCGCGCGTGCAGGATCAGGCCGTGCGTGTGAGCGGATCGAAGCGTGCGACCGGCGTCGATCGCGTCTATGCGCCGGGCGAACTCGCGCATGCGACGCGGCTGGTCAATGGCAACGCCTGCAGTCTCGGCCGACAGACGGTCCAGAGCCTGAGCGCTGCAGCGCAGCGCGCGGGCGCCAAACTTGACGATTCACTGTTCGGGAGCAAAGCGTCATGAAGCAACAGATCACGTCGAAAAAACTCCGCCAGCCGAACGGACATTTCTCGCACGCCACCGCGATTGAGGCGAAAGGCAAGCTGGTCTTCATCTCCGGCATGACCGCGCGTCATCCCGACGGCAGCATCACCGGCATCGGCGACATCGAGGCACAAACGCGCCAGGTCTGCGAGAACCTCAAAGCGGCGGTGGAGGAAGCTGGCGGCACGCTCGACGACATCTGCCGGGTGGATGTCTATGTGCGCAACATGGAGCATTTCGAACGCATCCACAAAATCCGCCGCCAATATTTCACCGGCATTCCGCCGGCCTCGACCATGGTGGAAGTCACCAAATTCGTCTCTCCCGACTACCTGATCGAGATCAACGCAATTGCCATTCTGCCGAATGGCTGAGTCGAGTGTCGTAATGTCATGAAGACACGTTTCGAGGCCGATGGAGATGTGATCGTCGTCACCGGCGGCGGCAACGGCATCGGCCGCGCGCTGGCGCTGGCGGCAGCGAAAGTGGGCGCGCATGTCGTCATCTGCGACGTGGATGAGCCCGCGATGGCGGCGGTGAAAGACGAAAACGCCTCCATCGCCACAATGCGTCTCGACGTCGGCGACCGCGACGCCGTGCTCAGGGCGTTCGGTGAGATCGAACGCACACACGGCGGTATCGACGGTCTCGTCTGCGGCGCCGCCATCCAGCCGCGCAAGGCCGTTCACGAGATGCCACCGGAGGAATGGCAGCGCGTCATCCGCATTAATCTCGACGGCGTGGTCTGGTGCTATCAAGCCGCTATTGGCGGAATGATCAGGCGCCGGCGCGGCAGCATTGTCGCCTTCTCCTCCGGGCTCGCACATCAGGGCTGGCCGCAGGCCTCTGCCTATGCCGCGAGCAAGGGCGCGCTGATCGCCTTCGTGAAAAGCGCTGCCAAGGAAGTCGTGCAACACCGCGTGAAGTTCAACCTGATTGCGCCGGGCGTAATCGACACGCCGCAATATCGCGCCGCCAATGCAGGCGCAGACCATGAGCGCTGGCGCGCCTCGACCGGCGTCGGGACGCCGGAGGATGTGGTCGGCCCCCTGCTTTTCCTGCTGTCTGATGCGGCGACGATGACGGCGTCGATGCTCAGCCGCGACTTTGCCTATGCGGTGCAGGATGACTGACAGCAGCAGCAGGCGGGCGATGAAGCCGGTCCTGATCGTCGGCGCCGGGCCGGTGGGACTCACCACCGCTTTGGGCCTGCATTTCTACGGCGTTCCCTTTCGCCTGTTCGAGGAGGACACCGGCCTGTCCAGCGACACCAAGGCCGGCACAGTTCTGACACGCACACTGGAAGCCTTTCGCCGCTACGGCGTCGCCGACCGCGTGCTGGCCAAGGCCCTGCGCGTCGACGAGATCGGCGATGTCGAACGCGCCACCAACACGGCGCGGCCCTCCGTGCGCACCGAATTGCTCGCTGAAGAGACGCGCTATCCCTTCGTCATCAACATGCCGCAGCACCACCTGGAGCCGATCCTGCATGCGGCCATCGAGGAACGGCGGCCGGGCGCAGTGCATCTGCAGCACCGGCTGACTGCCTTCCGCACGAACAGTGACGGCGTGATCTCGACTTTCGAGACGCCGCAGGGCGTGCGCGAGGTCGAAGGCTCGTATCTCCTCGCTTGCGACGGCGGGCGCAGCACCGTGCGCGCGCAGCTCGGCATCGCCGTCGAGGGGGAGTCGCTCGACGCGCGCACGCTGCTGGTCGACGTGAAGGTCGATCTCGATGTGCAGAACCCGCGTGATTATCCCTATCTCGCCTATTTCGCCGATCCGCAGGAATGGATGATCCTGGTGAGGCAGCCGCATTGCTGGCGTTTCCTCTACCCGCTGGCGCCCGGCCTGCCCGAACCGACGAAAGAAGAGTTCCGGGAGAAGGTGCTGCGCTTCATCGGCCCGGTGACAAACCTCGAAATCCTCAACACCATCATCTACCGCATCCATCATCGGATCGCGACCGAATGGCGGCGCGACCGCGTGTTCCTGATGGGAGACGCCGCGCATCTGATCACCCCGATGTGGGCGCTGGGGCTGAACACCGGCATTCTCGACGCGATCAATCTCCCCTGGCGGCTCGCCTGGGTCGCGCGCGGCTGGGCGGATCAGGCGCTGCTCGACGGCTATGCGCGCGAGCAGCGGCCGGTCGCCGCGATGGGCTCCGGCGAAATGGCGGAAGCCGCGCGGCGATACATGCTCGGCCAGAAGGATGCGGTGAAGGCGATGTCGGGCGAAGCCTGGGCCAATGCATTGACCCGCACCATGCTCGGTGTGCGGCTCGATGTCGACGGGTCCGGCGACTGGTCGATGGTGCGCACCGAGAAGGCGGCTTTGCGCGTCGGCGAGCGCATTCCCGATGTCGAGCTGCATGGGCCAGACGGACGGCCGGTGCGCCTGCACGATCTCATCGACGACAGCTTCGTGGCGCTGCACTTCACCGATGTGCGTCGCCGGCCTGCGCTGCCCGCCGACAGGCCTGGCCTGAAGCATCTGATCGTCTCGCGGCGCGATGCGCCGCTTGATTCTGGGCTGCGCGAACGCGCCTTGTTCGATGTCGGCGACCGCTTCCGCCAGCGCGCGGGATGCGAGACCGACACCGTCATCCTGGTGCGTCCCGACGACCACATCGCGGCGATCGTGCCGATGCGCGCAGGCATCGCCGAAGACATCTACCGCAAGATCACGGGCGTGCAGATGACAGTCGCACAAAAGGGCGCCGCATGAGCGATCGCATCAGCCTCGACGTGCACGCGCATCTCGCGCCGATCTTCCCCGACGCGCTCTCGAAGATCAAAGGCGTGAGCTGGAACGCCACCGACAGGGTGCTGACCGTCGACGGTCATGAGGTCGGCATGAAGCCGCTCTTCGATCCGGAGGCTTTGGCCGCCTGGATGAAGAAGAACGGCGTAGAAACGGCGCTCATATCCATTCCTCCGCCCTTATACAGGCCGGGATTGCCCGAGGAAGACGCGAACGACTGGGTTTTCTACGTCAATGACGGCTTGCAGCGAATCGCGGAAAGCCATCCGCAGCATTTTTCGCCGCTGCCGTTTTTACCGATGCAACGGCCCGGCCTCGCATACAAGGTGGCGCAGCACTGGCTTGCCAAGGGCCATCGACGCTTTAGCGCGCCCTCGGGCGGCTGCGGCGACCTCGTATTGTCCGATGCCGCCTATGCGCCCCTGTGGCAGGCCCTTGATGCCGCAAGGTCTTTTGTCTTTTTCCACCCGGGTGAGTGCGCGGACGGACGGCTGAAAAGCTTCTATCTTTCGAACCTCGTCGGCAATCCTTACGAATCCGCCGTCGCCGTTGCGCATCTTCTGTTCGGCGGCGTAATCGAAGGCCATCCCAATGTTCGCTTCTGTATCGCGCATGGCGGCGGCGCGCTGCCGGTGCTTGCCGGACGTCTGCAGCGCGGCTTTGCGACGAAGCGCCCAGGCCTTGCGACCGGCGGTAAGTCGCCGAAGGATTTGCTCCGACACATCTGCGTCGATTGCATCATGCATGACGAGGCCGCGCTGCAGCTCGCGGAAAGCGTCTTCGGCGCGCGGAACATCGTTTTCGGCTCCGACTGGCCATTTCCCATGGGACTTGTCGACCCGCATGCGCAGATGGCCAATGTCGACGCGCAGCGGCGCCAGCGCATCTTCTGCGACAATCCCGAACGCCTGAAGGAGGAGCTGGAAAAATGAGAGGTCCGTCAAAGCGAGGGCCGGAGCTGGGGCCGATCGGCGACAAGATCCTGTTCGAGAACGAACATGTGCGGGTCTGGAGCGTCAAGCTCGATCCCGGCGAGCGGCAGGCCTGGCACCAGCATCACCTGCCCTACCTCGTCGTGCCGATGACCGAAGGAAAGAACGTGATGTTCTTCGAGGACGGCCGCGAGAAGGAAACCAACGAGACGCCGGGCGAGGTGCTGTGGCGGGAGCCCGGCATGCCGCACGAACTTCTGAACATCAGCGACTGGCAATACCGCAACGTTCTGATCGAGATCAAAGCCGCGCCGGGTGCAGATCACGTGTAGCCCAGCCAGCGCCAGTAGGTTGCGCCCAGCAGCATCACCAGCGCGAAGGCGATGACCGTCAGGACGAGGCCGGTTCTGACGAAATCGCGCGCCTCGAAGGTCCCGGTGCCGTAGGCGACCATGTTCTGCGGTGCGTTCACCACCAGGATGAAGCCGAAGCTGACGACGAATTGCAGCAGCATGGTCATGCCGATCACGTTGATTCCGGGCGTCGCCACGCCCTGCAGCACTGCGATCACGATCGGGATCATCGCCGACGCCAGCGCCGTCGCGCTGGCAAAGCCGAGGTGAATGACGATCAGGAACAGGCTCATCACCCCCAGGATGAAGAGCGAGGTTGCATTCTTCAGGCCGAATTCGGCGACCACAAGGTCGGCGAGCCACACGGCTCCCTTGGTCTGCAGCAACGCGGTGCCGAGGCTGATGCCGACCCCGAACAGAACGATGGTGCCCCAGGGGATGACGGGCTGGGCCTGTTTCCAGGTCATGATGCCCATGCCCGGCAGGAACATGATCGCAATCGCCGCCACCGTGGTCGATGAGGTGTCGAATTTGTGCAGCACGCCCTCGGTCGCCCAGAACAGGAGCAGCGTCAGCGACAGCGCGAGCAGCTTCTTTTCCGACGCCTTCATCGGGCCGAGCTCCGCCAGCGACTTGCGGATCGCCTCGCGCCCGCCCGGCACTTCCTTCACCTCCGGCGGCATCATCCGCATCATGACAAAGTAAAGCGCAATCGACATCAGTATGCCGAAAGGCGCCGCCGCGATCAGCCATTCGAGCCAGGTCACGGTGCGCTGGAACGCTTTCTCGATGAATCCGATAGCCACCATGTTCTGCGCCGCGGCGGTCTTGATGCCGACATTCCAGATGCTGGCGGTCTGCACCGTGGTGATCATCAACAGGCCGGCAAAGGCGCCTTTCCTGTCGACGCCGAAGGCCGCGATGATGCCGAGCATGATCGGCACGAGACACGAGACCCGGGCCGTGGTCGATGGCACGAGAAAGGCGATGACGAAGCCGACAAGAATCGCGCCGGCGATCACCTGCCGCGTCTGCGTGCCGACGAAGGACAGGATCGTCAGCGCGATACGCCGGTCAAGAGCGGTGATGGTCATCGCCGCCGCCAAAAACAGCGCCGCCGCCACCAGCGCCAGCGCGGTGTTGGCGAAGCCGCTGAAGGCCAGGCCCAGTCCGCCGCTTGTCCCCAGCAGCACCTTCGGATTGGCGACGCTCGGGGCCGTGCCGAGCAGGAATGCCATCAGCGCCGCAATCACCACCGCGGAAACCGCGTAATCCAGCGCCTCCGTCATCCAGATGATGACGGCGAAGGCGAGCACGCCGAGCATGCGCTGGCCGGCGACCGGCAGGCCCTCCGGAGTCGGCAGCAGCAGAATAATGACAAGAGACGCGACCGCCGCCAGTAATCCCCAGTTCGAAGCCAGCCAGCCGCGTGCGCGCGGCACAGTCTGTAACGGTGCGTCTGCCACGGACATGATCGTGCCTCATCCGGTAAATCTTGTAGTAACAATGCTCAAGACTGGAGCCCGGACCGGCGGCTGCGGCCTTGCGAAAAATCAACACGTTGCCACGATGGGCATTCATGTTGCGGCCTTCGAACGGAAGCAATCATGTCGACCTATCGTCTTGAGCAGCTCTTCCAGCCCCGCTCCATTGCGCTGATCGGCGCCAGTCCGCGCGACGGCGCGATGGGACATGCCGTGCTGGCGAACCTGAAAGGCGGCGGCTTTGGCGGCACGATCCATCCGGTCAATCCGCGCTATCGGGAGATCGAGGGCGCGACATGCTTTGCAGCGATCGGGGATATTCCCGAGACACCGGATCTGATGATCGTCGTGACGCCCGCGTCCACCGTTCCGACGCTGGTCCGCGAGGCGGGAGACAAGGGGATCGCCACTGCCATCATCCTGACGGCGGGTCTCGGGCATGGGTCCGGCTCGATCGCAGCGGAATGCGAACAGATCGCGCGCAAATCCGGCCTGCGGCTGTTGGGCCCCAATTGTCTGGGATTGATCGCGCCCTACGCGAAGCTGAACGCCAGCTTCGCAGCGCGCATGCCCGCGTCCGGTCATCTCGCGCTCATCTCGCAGTCGGGCGCCATTGCCGCCGCGCTTTCGGAATGGGGCATTGAGAACCGCACCGGCTTCTCGGCCATCGCCTCGATTGGCGACCAGATCGATGTCGACATCGGCGACCTGCTCGACTATTTCGCGCTCGACCCGAAGACGCGGGCGATTCTGCTCTATGTCGAATCCATCACCCATGCGCGAAAGTTCATGTCGGCGGCGCGGGCCGCGTCGCGCACCAAGCCGGTCGTCGTCATCAAGTCGGGACGCCATGCGGAAGGCGCACAGGCGGCGGTGACGCATACCGGCGCCATGGCCGGCTCGGATGCGGTCTACGATGCCGCCTTCCGCCGCGCCGGCTTGCTGCGCGTCTTCGATCTCGCCGAACTGTTCGACGCGGCGGAGACCTTAAGTCACGTGCGGGCGCTAAAGGGCAATCGCCTCGCAATCCTCACCAATGGCGGCGGCATTGGCGTGCTGGCGATCGACCGCCTGCGCGATCTCGGCGGCGTGGCGGCTGCGCTTTCGGCGGCGACCAAGAACAGCCTGGATACAGTCATGCCGTCGACGTGGTCGGGCGCCAATCCTGTCGACATTGTCGGCGATGCGGGGCCGGAGCGGTACGCCGCCGCGCTCGACGCACTGCTCGTCGACCCCGGCAACGACGCCATTCTGGTATTCAATGTTCCAACCGCGATGGCATCGCCCGCCGCCGTGGCCGACGCCCTAGCCGCGAAGATATCCATCCATCGCACGAAACATCTGCAGCCGAAGCCTGTCTTTGCATCATGGATCGGAGGCGACCAGAAAATCGCGGATATCTTCGACCGCGCCGGCATTCCGCATTATCCGACCGAAGCAGAAGCCGTGCGTGGGGTCATGCACCTGATCCGATATCAGGAGGCGATCACCTCGCTGATGGAGACGCCGCCAAGCCTTCCGGAGGCGTTCGCCCCCGACAGCCGCGCCGCACGACAAATCGTTGAAGGCGCGCTCGCACAAGGCCGCCACTGGCTTGACCCGCTGGAGGTGTCGGCGCTGTTCCAGGCCTACGCGATTCCCATCGTCCCCACCGTTCATGCCGCCGATGCCGCCAGCGCCGCGACCGCCGCAGCGCCTTTTCTCGGGCAAGGTTGCGCTGTCGCCCTGAAAATCTTCTCGCGGGATATCACCCACAAATCCGATGTCGGCGGGGTGCGTCTCGGCCTGACATCGGAAGCCGAAATTGCGCTGGCCGCCACCGACATGGCGGCTGCAGTGCGGCGCCTTCAGCCGGCCGCATGTCTCGACGGCTTTATCCTGCAGCCGATGATCCGCAAGCGCTTCGCCCGCGAACTGATCCTGGGCATCGCCGAAGATCCGGTCTTCGGACCCGTGATCCTGTTCGGACGCGGCGGTACGGCTGTCGAAGTCATCAACGACAAGGCCCTGGCGCTGCCGCCGCTCGACTTGCGGCTGGCGCATGGCCTGATCGGCCGCACGCGGGTTTCGCGCATACTGTCCGCCTATCGCGACGTGCCGGCCGCGCGGCAGGACGACATCGCACTGACGCTGGTCAAGATTGCGCAGATGGCAGCCGACATTCCGGAAATCGCCGAGCTCGACATCAACCCGCTGCTGGCCGACGATGACGGCGTGCTTGCGCTCGATGCCCGCGTCTCGGTGGCCAGGGGACGCGCCGACGGGACGCGGCGTCTCGCGATCCGTCCCTATCCGAAGGAATGGGAACGACGCCTCATAGTCACCCCGGATTGGAATGTCCTGGCGCGGCCGGTGCGCCCCGAGGACGAGCCGCTATTCCATGACTTCTTCAAGAGAGTCTCGAACGAAGACCTGCGGCTGCGCTTCTTCGCGCCGGTGAAGGATCTCAGCCATGCTTTCATCGCCCGCCTCACGCAGATCGACTATGCGCGGGCGATGGCCTTCATCGCCATCGACGGGGCGACTGGCGAGATGCTCGGCGTCGTGCGTCTGCACGCGGATGCCAACCACGAGATGGGCGAATACGCAATCCTGCTCAGATCGGACCTGAAAGGCCGCGGCCTCGGCTGGAAGCTGATGGAATTGATGATCGAATTTGCCAGAGCGGACGGGCTCAAACGCGTCCACGGCGAGGTTCTGCGCGAAAACGTGGTCATGCTGCGGATGTGCGAAGAGCTCGGATTCCGGATCAGCCTGCATCCGGACGATCCGGCGCTGCGTCTCGTCGACTACTGCCTCACGCCGTGAACGCGGTCATTTTTTGTCGATCAGATTCGCGGTCAGCACGATGCGCACCAGATCGGCCAGACTATTGGCTTCCATCTTGGTCATCAAATTCGCCCGGTAGACCTCCACCGTGCGGGCGCTGATGCCGAGATCGTAGGCGATCGTCTTGTTCGGCAGGCCTGCGACAAGCCCTTCCAGCACCTGCCTCTCGCGCGGCGACAGGCTGGCGAATCGCTGGACGATGGCAGTCTGCTCCGCGGACTGGCCGTCCTCGCGCTGACGGCGGTCGAGGGCCGCACGGACCGACGACAGGACCACATCCTGATCGAAGGGCTTTTCCAGAAAATCGGTGGCGCCGGCCTTCATCGCTTCGACGGCCAGCGAGATGTCGCCGTGCCCGGTCACCACGATGATGGGAACGGGATTTTTCCTCTCCTGCAACTTGCGAAGGAGCTCGAGGCCGTCCATGCCTGGCATGCGCATATCGGTGATGATGCAGCCCGCTTCGTCCGGCTTGAACACGGCCAGAAAGTCGAGCGCCGATTCGTGCTGGCGGGTCTTGATCGCCTCCGTGCCCAGCAGGAAGGCCAGCGAATCGCGCACCGCCGCGTCGTCATCGATAATGTGAACGATATTGCTATCGGTCATCCTGCAAATCCTCGGCACTGACCAGTCTCAAGGTGAAATGGAAGATCGTTCCGCCGCCCGGATTTGGCTCGACCCAGATGCGTCCGCCATGCGTCTCGACGATGGTCTTGGAGATCGACAGGCCCACACCCATGCCGTCGCTTTTGGTGGTAATGAAAGGCTGGAACAGCTGGGCGCTCATCTCCGGCGGAATCCCCGATCCGGTATCCGACACGCTCACCTGCACCATCCGGCCTTCCACCGCCTGTGTCCAGATGGTGAGGTTGCGATTCTGCGCTCCCACCATTGCGTCGATCGCATTGCGGATCAGATTCAGCAGCACCTGCTGGATCTGCACCTTGTCCACCAGCACCAGATCGAGCTGTCTGTCGAGATCGATCCGCACGCGGATGCCCTGTTCCTTGGCGCCGACAAGCGCCAATGCGCTCGCTTCCTCGATCAGCTTCGGCAGGTTCTCGACTTTCTTCTCGCTTTCCCCGCGCGATACGAAGTCACGCAGCCGGCGGATGATCTGGCCCGCACGCAACGCCTGGTCGCCGGCCTTGTCGATGGCGTCGCGGATAGTGGCGGTCGCGGCCGGGTCCTGCGCCTCGAGCAGCCGCCGCGACCCCTTGAGATAGTTCGTGATCGCGGCCAGCGGCTGATTCAGCTCATGCGCCAGGGTCGACGCCATTTCGCCCATGGCCGTCAGGCGCGAAATATGGACGAGCTCTGCCTGCAGCTCCTGCAGCCGCGCTTCGGTTTTCTGGCGTTCGGTCAGATCGCGGACAAAGCCGGTAAAGAAACGCCGGTCGTTGGAACGCATCTCGCCGACGGCCAGCTCCATCGGAAAAGTCGAGCCGTCCTTGCGTTCGCCAACGACGACGCGCCCGACACCGATGATGCGCCGCTCGCCGGTGCGCAGGTAGCGGTCGATATAGCTGTCATGGCCTTCCCGATAGGGCGAGGGCATCAGCATCTTCACATTTTTGCCGATGACCTCCTCCGCCGTATGGCCGAATAGGCGCTCGGCCGCGCTGCTGAACGAGCGCATGATGCCGTTCTCGTCGATGACCACCATTGCGTCGGGAATCGTGTCCAGAATCGATTTCAGATGCGCCTCTCGCGCCGACAAATCCTGAAGGGTGATATCGGCAAGTCGGCGCGACTTCTGCACCCGGCCGCCAAGCCAGGCCATGCCGAGGCCGATCGCGCAGAAGGCAACAGCGCTGGCCAGATCGGCCTGCGAAAGATCGCGCCAGGAAAAATTGGCAGCCAGCAAGGTGCTGAGCGCGGTGGCGACAAAGCCGGGGCCGAAGCCGACCAACGCGCTCGCCACCAGCACGGCGGGAACAAAAAACAGATAGGTCGCCTGCCCCTCCGGAGCCAGGACGACCCGCACGGCAAACGTGAGCAGCACGATGCAAATGGCCAAGCCATAGTCGATCGCGTTGCGCCGGAATGACGCCATCGGCCGGCCGGTCGACGCGGCTTGCTGACTTTGCAGGGCCAAGGCTGCTTCCTCCCGCTCGGAGACCGTGCTCAATCTCGCCGGATCGGCAAGTCTTTTCAAGTATTTAACAGCGGCACCACCGCCTCCGGGAAATCCCTTAGGGGCAATATCCAAATTTTGGGGCCGCGCAATCCCCTCTAAGAGCGTCCCACGACACATGGAGGAACTGATGCGCCCGCAACCCCAGACTACCCCCCTCGCCGCGTCTACCCTGCCGCCCCGCAAGATCTCCACCTTCTTCGACAGCCCCGAATTGATGGGCGCCACCATGTCGTTCGCGAAGGGCGCCGAAATCTACGGCGAGAACGAACCCGCCGATTACATCTACATGGTCATGTCCGGCACCGTGCGCAGCTACCGGATTCTGAGCGACGGCCGCCGTCAGATCGAAGGCTTCCACTTCGCTGGCGATATCTTCGGCCTCGATACCGGCGCCGAACATGTCTCCTCGGCCGAGGCGGTCACCGCCGCCACGGTCCTCGTCATTCGCCGCAGCATGGTGTTCGCCGCCGCCGAGCGCGACAAGTCCATCGCCAACCAGCTCTGGAAATTCACCGCGCGCGAACTCGATCACGCCCGCAAGCACGCCTTGCTGCTGGTGAAGAGCGCGCAGGAGCGCGTCGCCGCTTTTCTGCTTGAGATGGCGCGCCGGGGCACCGGCAATGCCGTCGAGCTTCCGATGTCGCGCCAGGACATCGCTGATTACCTCGGTCTGACGATCGAAACGGTGTCGCGCACGTTGTCGCTGTTCCAGCAGGAGGCTGCGATCGATCTGCCGAACTCGCGCCGAATCCTGCTCCGCGACCGCGGTGCGTTGCACAGCCTGAATTCCTGAGGGGAGGATCTGCCGGTTGATCGGAGGCGGGAACCCAGGTTCCCGCCTTCTCGTTCGTGGAGACCCTATTCCAGAGACTTCAGGAAGGCGATGAAATCGCCGATCTGGTCGGGATCGAAACGGAACTCCGGCATGGAGGGATGTCCGGTGACAAGTCCCTCTGCCAGCGGCTCCTCGAGCTGCTCCACGGGGTAATTCTTGTGCAAATCGCGAAACGGCGGCGCAATCGCCAGCGGGCTCTGGCTCGTCCTGTCGATCGCATGACAGCGCGCACACTGCGTCCGCGCCGTCGTCATGCCGCGCTGAATGCTTGGTGGCTGACCTTGTTGCGCCAGTGCCGTACCCCAATGCAGGGGCAGCATCACCACCGTCGCGACGGTCACCCACCCGGCGCAACATAGCTGCATGGGACCGCCCTGACCCGAGATTAATGGCAGCAGCACTTCGTGCCGATCAAGGCATTCATGGTCTGCTCGTTCGGGCAATAGCGCGGCCAGGCCGCAGCCTTCGGCTTATCGTCCAGCTCATGCTCGCAGAGCTCCTTGCTCTCGCATTGCGAGCAGCACCGCTGCATATCGCGCAAGAGCGCGGGATCCACCGCCTTGATGTCGATGCCGTTGTCGGCAAGACGCCGTTCCATCAGCTCGGCGGACTCCTCGTCCCGCACGGTCAAAGCCGTCAGATCGGCCTGGGTCAGACCCACGTCATGCGCGACACGCTCCACCTCGTCCGCGCCGAGTGCGTCGAGTTCCGCACGGCGTGCGCGGCGCTTTTGGAAGCGCGTGAAAGCGTCCGCAATCGACTGGAACAGTCCGGGCTTCCTGATTGCGAGTTCGGTCATGGCAAACCTCCATATTTGAGATTTCATAGAGGAATGCCGGCACCCTGCGCATTGACCCACATCAAGCCGGACATTTGCTCTTGGTTCCGCGCACGCTTGATCTGCATCAAGGCTGCAGCCGCCGCGATCGGGCCTTTGTGGGCATCCGAATTTTGCACCGCAAGCAGACGTTGGCGACGATGCCCCAGACACATTCGATTCCCCAGAAATCTATCACCGTCAGTGAGGCCAGCGCGGCGCTGGTCTTCGCGATCCTGTCGTTCGGGTCGCTGGTCGTCGCCGCGATGGCGCATACGGCGGAATACGCCTTCCATGCGTATCTGTTCGCGGCCGGGAGCCTCGCGGCGGTCTTTGCGATCATCGACCGCTATTTCAACCGGCCTGCGCAGTTGCCGCCGCTGACGATAGACGGCAAGCCCAATTACAATATGGGACCGGTCAAGTTCGCCACCATCGCCGCGATCTTCTGGGGGATCGCGGGTTTCACCGTGGGTCTGTGGGCGGCGCTGGAGCTGGCTTTCCCGGTTCTCAATTTCGACCTGCCGTGGACGACATTCGGTCGCATCCGCCCGCTGCACACCTCGGCGGTGATTTTCGCCTTCGGCGGCAACGTTCTGATCGCAACGTCGTTCTATGTTGTGCAGCGGACATGCCGCGCGCGCCTCGCCGGCGACCTGTCGCCATGGTTCGTCGTGCTCGGCTACAATTTCTTCATCGTCATCGCAGGCACCGGCTATCTCCTCGGCATCACCCAGTCGAAGGAGTATGCCGAGCCGGAATGGTATGCCGATCTCTGGCTTACGATTGTCTGGGTCGTCTACTTCGTCGTCTATCTCGGCACCATCATGCGGCGCAGCGAGCCGCATATCTATGTCGCCAACTGGTTCTACATCGCCTTCATCGTGACCATCGCCGTGCTGCATCTCGGCAACAACGCCGCGATCCCGGTGTCGCTGTTCTCGCCCAAGTCCTACATCGTCTGGGCCGGCGTTCAGGATGCGATGGTGCAGTGGTGGTACGGCCACAACGCGGTCGGCTTCTTCCTGACCGCCGGTTTTCTTGCGATCATGTATTACTTCATCCCCAAGCGCGCCGACCGTCCGGTCTATTCCTACCGGCTTTCGATCGTGCATTTCTGGGCGCTGATCTTTCTCTATATCTGGGCCGGTCCGCACCACCTGCACTACACGGCGCTGCCGGACTGGGCGCAGACCCTCGGCATGACCTTCTCGATCATGCTCTGGATGCCGTCCTGGGGCGGAATGATCAACGGACTGATGACGCTGTCCGGCGCCTGGGACAAGCTGCGCACCGACCCGGTGCTGCGCATGATGGTGGTGTCAGTCGCCTTCTACGGCATGTCGACCTTCGAGGGTCCGCTGATGTCGGTGAAAGCGGTCAACTCGCTCAGCCACTATACCGACTGGACCATCGGCCACGTGCATTCAGGCGCGCTCGGCTGGGTCGCCTACATTTCCTTCGGCGCCATCTATTGCCTCGTCCCGTGGCTGTGGAATCGCGAGCGGCTGTATTCGAACCGCCTGGTCGAGTGGCATTTCTGGATATCGACCATGGGCATCGTGCTCTACATCTCGGCGATGTGGGTGTCCGGCATCCTGCAGGGCCTGATGTGGCGCGCCTACACGAGCCTCGGCTTCCTCGAATATTCCTTCATCGAGACCGTCGAGGCGATGCATCCCTTCTACATAATCCGCGCACTCGGCGGCGCCCTGTTCCTGGCCGGCGCGCTGCTGATGATCTTCAATCTCTGGAAAACCGTGACTACAGGCGAACCGGTCTCGCGCGGCGAGCCGGCGCTGGTTCCGGCGGAGTAATCCCGATGTCGCTCTGGTCGAAACACGCCATTCTTGAAAAGAACTCGATCCTTCTGGTGATCGGTGTCCTCATCGTCATCGCGATCGGCGGGCTCGTAGAAATAGTGCCGCTCTTCTACCTGAAAAGCACGATCGAGAAAGTCGAGGGCGTACGCCCCTACACCCCGCTGGAGCTCGCCGGACGCAACATCTATGTGCGCGAGGGCTGCTACAACTGCCATTCGCAGATGATCCGCCCGCTGCGCGACGAGGTCGAGCGCTACGGCCATTATTCTCTCGCCGCCGAGAGCATGTATGACCGCCCCTTCCAGTGGGGCTCCAAGCGCACCGGTCCCGATCTCGCCCGCGTCGGCGGCAAGTATTCCGACGAGTGGCACCGCGACCACCTCAACCGGCCGTCGAGCGTTGTGCCTGGCACCGTGATGCCCGCCTATCCCTGGCTCGCACGCAACGAACTCGACTTCGTTCATATCGCCAGCGATCTCAAGGTGCAGGCGGCGCTCGGCGTGCCTTACACGCCCGAGATGATCAAGAGCGCCACCGAGGACCTGAAAATCCAGGCGACGATGGATCATCCTGACGCCGCCGAGCTGGAGAAACGCTATCCGAAAGCGCAGACCCGCGACTATGACGGCGACCCGCAGCGGATCACCGAAGCCGACGCCCTGATCGCCTATTTGCAGATGCTCGGCACGCAGGTCGATTTCAAGCTCTACGACAACAAGGCCAATATCCGATGAACTCCACCTTGCCGCATACCTACAAGGTTCTGGCCGAATTCGCCCAAACGTGGGGGCTCGTCTATTTCGTCATCGTCTTCCTGCTGGTGGTCGCCTACGCCTTCTGGCCCTCCAAAAAGAAGAGCTTCGATGATGCCGCCCGCATTCCGTTGAAGGAAGACTGATCATGTCCGCCGACCGCAGCAAGAATATTGATCCGGTAACCGGAGTTGCCACCACCGGGCACGAATGGGACGGCGTGCGCGAACTGAACATGCCGCTGCCGCGCTGGTGGTTGTGGCTGTTCTATATCACGATCGTCTGGTCGATCGGCTACTGGATCGTCTATCCCGCCTGGCCGCTGGTGACGACCTATACCAACGGCATCTTCAACTGGAACTCCCGCCAGGCCATCATCGAGGATATGGCGGCACTGAAGGGGCAGCGCGCGACGATGGTCGATCGCATCGCGGCGGCTTCGCTCGACGACATTCTGGCCGACCAGCAACTCCTCGGCTTTGCCCGAGCGCAGGGTCGTGCCGCTTTCGCCGACAATTGCGCGCCGTGTCACGGTGCGGGGGGCGGCGGCGCCAAGGGCTATCCCAATCTCGTTGACGACGACTGGCTGTGGGGCGGCAAGATCGAGGACATCGCCTTCACGATTCGCCACGGTGTCCGCTCGACCGACGACAAGACGCGCGCCGGCAATATGCCCGCCTTCGGCCGCGACAAGATTCTGGAACGGCCAGACATTGTCGCGGCCGCCGATTATGTGCGTTCGCTGTCCAATCTGTCCGTCGCCAGGAACGCCGATCTGGCGCGCGGCAAGAAGGTGTTTGCCGACAATTGTTCCGCCTGCCACGGCGAGAATGGCAAGGGCAACAAGGAGATCGGTGCGCCAGACCTGACCGATCCGATCTGGCTGTTCGGCGCCGACCGCGACACTATCGTCGAAGGCATCGCCAACGGCCGCGGCAGCGTTATGCCGACCTGGGGCACGCGGCTCGACGACACCACGATCAAATCGCTGGCTGTGTATGTGCACACGCTGGGTGGCGGGCAGAGATAGCGCGCCAGGCGAAGAAAAATGCGATGGGCGAGATGTATGTTGATCGAAAAAGCGCGGGCGGCCAGACCGACAGGGCAGCCGCACTAGACTTGGAGCCGGATTTCGAGCCGCCGCTCTACGCGGCGCGCCGCAAGATCTATCCGCAGAGCGTGAAGGGCACTTACAGGACCATCAAATGGGCCGTCCTGTTCGTCACCCTTGGCATCTATTACTGCCTGCCCTTCGTGCGCTGGGACCGCGGCCCGAATGCGCCGGACCAGGCGGTGCTGATCGATTTCCCCGGCCGGCGCTTCTATTTCTTCTTCATCGAAATCTGGCCGCAGGAAGTCTATTACCTGACCGGTCTTTTGGTGATCGCGGCGCTGGTGCTGTTCCTGATGAACGCCGTCGCCGGCCGCGTCTGGTGCGGCTATCTGTGCCCGCAGACGGTGTGGACCGACCTGTTCCTCGCCGTGGAACGCCTGTTCGAGGGCGACCGCCGCGAACACATGCAGAGCGACGCCGGACCGTGGACCCTGCAGAAGGTGGCCGGCAAGGCCGGCAAGCATTTCTTCTGGATCATGATCGCCTGGTGGACCGGCGGCGCCTGGGTTCTCTATTTCGCCGACGCGCCGACATTGACGCGCGAACTCGCCTCCGGCACCGCGCCGCTGATCGCCTATGCCTGGATCGGCATTCTCACCGCAACGACCTACCTGCTCGCCGGTCACATGCGCGAGCAGGTCTGCATCTATATGTGCCCCTGGCCGCGCATCCAGGCGGCGCTGACCGACGAGCACGCCCTGAATGTCACCTATCGTTACGACCGCGGTGAACCGCGAGGCTCGATCAAGAAGAACGCGCAATTGCGGCTGGAAGGCAAGCCCGCCGGCGATTGCATCGACTGCTTCCAATGTGTGAATGTGTGCCCGACCGGAGTCGATATCCGCAAAGGCTCGCAGCTGGACTGCATCCAGTGCGGGCTTTGCATCGACGCCTGCGACACCGTGATGCGCAAGATCGGCCGACCTGAACGGCTGATCGCCTACGACACCGAGATCAACGTCAAGCGGCGGTTGGCCGGCCTCGCGCCCGTGTTCAACCCTGTGCGCGCCAGAACCATTCTGTATATGGCGATCATCGCCATTGTCGGCGGCTTCATGCTTTATACCCTAGCGACCCGCCACAGTGTCGCGCTCAGCGCCATCCACGACCGCAACCCGATTTTCGTCACCCTCGCCGACGGCGCCATCCGCAACGGCTACACCTTGCGCGTCATCAACAAGGAACGGGCCGAGCGCGAGTTCTTCCTGACGCTCGAAGGTCTGCCGGCCAGCGTAGTGGAGATCGTCGGCCTGCCACTCGGCGCCCGGCAGGTGATCGAGATCGGCCCCGACCAGACGCGCGAGGTGCGCGTGCTGGTCAACAACTACGACCATGCGCCGGCGCCTTCGACGCCGATCGTGTTCCACATCAAGGATGCGGAGACCGGGGAACGCGCGCAGGCGCGCGATCACTTCCGCGCGCCGCAGAAGGATTGACCGAATGCTTCGCTCTCCGCATGCCGACAGCACCCGTCAGCTGACCGGCCGCACCGTCCTTGCCGTCTTCCTTGCCTTTTTTGGCGTCGTTTTCGCGGTCAACGCCATCATGGTGCATGTCGCCACCTCGACCTTCGGCGGCGTGGAGACCGCAAGTTCCTACAAGGCCGGCCTGGCTTTCCGGCAGGAGATGGAATCGGCCCGCGCGCAGAATGCGCGCGGCTGGACCGTGCAAGCCCGGCTCAGCCGCAATTCTTCCGACGACGTGATCGTGGAAGCCACGGTCCACGACGGCAACGGACGAGCCCCGACACGCCTTTCCGCCGTCGCGCGCCTGGCACATCCTGCGGATGCGCGCCGCGATCACACGGTGATCCTGACGGAAGACGCCGCCGGCCGCTTCCGAGGCCTTTCCGAAGCATCGCCGGGTCAGTGGGATCTGATCATCGATGTTACGCGCGACGGCGAACGCACGTTCCGCTCCAAGAGCCGTGTCACCCTGAGGTAAGACATGTCCGAGATGCGCGATTTCTCGATCTTCACCAGGCCTCGCGCCGAAGGCGGCGGGCAGATGGAGGTTGCCATCGAGGGCATCAATTGCGGCGGCTGTATCGGCCGTATCGAGAATGCCGTCAGGCACCTGCCCGGCGTGTCCGACGCCCGGCTCAATTTCACCAATCGCCGCCTGACCATCGCCTGGCGGGATCCCCGCTTCGAACCGGCAAGTGCGCTCGATGCGCTGGAGCGCATGGGGTACCGAGCCTACCCGTTCCAGGTGCGCAACGTCGAAGAAGAGGAGTCGCGTCACGCGAAATTCCTGCTGCGCTGCCTTGCGGTCGCAGGCTTCGCCGCGATGAACATCATGCTGCTGTCGGTGTCGGTGTGGTCCGGCAATGTCACCGACATCACGCCGGAGACGCGCGACCTGTTTCACTGGCTGTCGGCGCTGATCGCCCTGCCTGCAGCCGCCTATGCCGGGCGACCGTTCTTCCAGAGCGCCGGGCGCGCGCTGGCGGCGCGGCATACGAACATGGACGTGCCCATCTCGATCGGCATCATTCTGGCGCTCGGTCTGTCGCTCGCCGAGACGATCAATCATGCTGAGCATGCCTATTTTGATTCGGCGGTGATGCTGATCTTCTTTCTGCTCTGCGGCCGCTATCTCGATCAGGCCATGCGGCAGAAAACGCGGGCGGTGGCGGGCAATCTCGCGGCCCTGAAGGCCGAGACCGCGCACCGCATTCTCGACAGCGGCGAACTGGTGCAGGTGCCAGCGGCGGCGCTGAAAGCCGGCCAGCGCATTCTCGTTCGCGCCGGTGAGCGCGTGGCGGCAGACGGCATCGTGGTCAATGGCCGGTCCAGCCTCGATCAGAGCCTGATCACCGGCGAGACCCTGCCGCACAAGGTCGAGACCGGCGCGACGGTCTATGCTGGCAGCATCAATCTCGACGGGACGCTGACCCTGCGCGTCACCGGCGCAGCCGAGAGCAACCTCATCGACGAGATCGACCGCCTGCTCGACAAGGCGGTGAAGGCACGCTCGCGCTATGTGCGGCTGGCCGACCGCGCCGCCGGCCTCTACGCGCCGGTCGTGCATACGGCCGCGGCGCTGACTTTCGCAGGCTGGATGCTCGCCGGCGCCGGATTTCACACCTCCATCCTCATCGCCATTTCGGTGCTGATCATCACCTGTCCCTGCGCGCTGGCGCTGGCGATTCCCGCGGTGCAGGTCGTCGCCGCCGGCAAGCTCTTCCGCGCGGGCATTTTCCTCAATGCCGGCGATGCCATCGAGCGCCTGGCGGAGGCGGACACCATCGTCTTCGACAAGACCGGCACCCTGACCTTGCCGGAGCCCCGTGTCGTCAATGCACAAACCATTGAGCCGGAACTGATCGTCGCCGCTGCGCGTCTTGCGCTCGCAAGCCGGCATCCGCTTGCCGCAGCCTTGGCCCGCCATGCGGACATGAACGTGCCGTTCGACAACGCTGTCGAGGAACCGGGCCGTGGCGTGCGCGCCAGCGTCGATGGCCGTCCGATGTGGCTCGGCAGCGCCGGCTTCTGCGACGTGCTCGCCAACCCGGCTTTCGCCGAGGCCGAGCGGCTTGGCGCCTCGACCATCTGCTTCCGCTGGGGCGAACGGCAGGCGGTGTTCATTGTGCATCAATCCTTGCGGCCGGGCGCCGCCGACAGCATTGCGGCGCTCTCGACGCTCGGCTTCAAGATTCACATTCTCTCCGGTGACCGCCCGGCGGCCGTGGCGCAGATCGCCGCCGCGCTATCGATTCCGCACTGGCAGGGCGGCATGACGCCGGCCGACAAGGTGGCCGCACTGGAAAGCCTGAAGGCACAAGGCCGGCGCGTGCTGATGGTGGGAGACGGCATCAACGATGCGCCGTCGCTTGCCGCTGCGCATGTCTCGATGTCGCCCATCTCCGCCGCCGATCTGTCGCAGGCGCAGGCGGATGCCGTCTTCCTCGGCGAACGGCTCGACCCGGTCGTCGACACCGTGGCCGTCGCGCGCAAAGCGCGCCGGCTGATGCACCAGAATCTCGGCCTAGCCGTCATCTACAACGCCGTCGCCGTGCCGCTGGCCGTGGCCGGCTTCGTCACCCCGCTCATCGCCGCGGCGGCCATGTCCGGATCGTCCCTGCTGGTCACGCTGAACGCCCTGCGTGCCCGCAGCAGCAGCAAGACGGCAGCAACAGCCGCCGCCCCGACGGCACAATCCGTTGTGAGGGCCGCATGAGCGTCCTGATCTGGCTCGTTCCCATGGCTCTGGGTCTCGGCCTGGCCGGGCTCTTCGCCTTCCTCTGGTCGTTGCGCAACAACCAGTACGACGATCTGGAAGGCGCCGCGCTGCGAATTTTGGACGATGACGACCTGACCGAGCCTCGGCCGCTGGCAGGGCCCCGGGCGGAAATTTGATCTGGATCAAATTCAGGCCCGCACCCGCCCCCTAGGTTGCCGCTCCGCTTTTGCGACCAGGGAGGGACCCGCATGAATATCCGGCAGCAGCTTTCGGACCGGGAGTCCGAGCCCTTGCATGAGCCGTTCCTGCCCGCAGTCCACCCCGTCGAATTCTTCCAGCGCGACCGCTCGATCCATCCTCCGGCCTATGCGCCCGGCTACAAGACCAGCGTCACCCGTTCGCCGCGCCGCGCGCTCCTCTCGCTGCAGAATTCGTTGTCGGAAGTCACCGGACCGGTCTTCGGCCACAACGATATCGGTTTGCTCGACAACGATCTGATCCGCAATTACGCGAAGTCGGGCGATCCCATCGGCGAGCGCATCATCGTGCACGGCCAAGTGCTGGACGAGAACCGCAAGCCGGTGCCGCACACACTGGTGGAATTCTGGCAGGCGAACGCCGCCGGACGCTACCGGCACAAGAACGACACCTATCTCGCACCCGTCGATCCTAATTTCGGCGGCTGCGGCCGCGCGCTGACCGACGAGAACGGCTATTATTACTTCCGCACGATCAAGCCCGGCCCTTATCCCTGGCGCAACTACGTCAATAGCTGGCGCCCCGCGCATATCCATTTCTCGATCTTCGGCACCGGCTTTGCGCAGCGGCTGATCACGCAGATGTATTTCGAGGGCGATCCTCTCATCAAGATCTGTCCCATCGTGAACACCATCCCGGACACGGCCGCCATCGACCGCCTGATTGCGCCGCTCGACGTGAATGCCGCGGTGCCGATGGACACGCTCGCCTATCGCTTCGATATCGTGCTGCGCGGCCGCAGGTCGACGCTGTTCGAAAACAGACTGGAAGGAAACTGATCCATGCCACAGGCTCTCGGCTACCTGAAGGAAACCGCTTCGCAGACGGCCGGTCCGTATGTCCATATCGGACTGATACCGCATCAGGCCGGCTTCGACATCTTCCAGAACAACTTCGGCAATGTGCTTGCCGGCGCGCAGACGAAGGGCGAGCACATCATCATCGAGGGCCGCGTCCTCGACGGCACCGGCACGCCGGTGCGCGATGCCCTGCTGGAAATCTGGCAGGCCAATGCGGACGGACGCTACAATCATCCCGCTGATCACCAGAAAACGCCTGTCGACCCCACGTTCCGCGGCTGGGGCCGCACCGGCGCGGACTTCAACACCGGCATCTATACCTTCGAGACCGTCAAGCCGGGCGTGGTTCCCGGCCGCCACACCCGCACGATGGCGCCGCACATCAATTTCTGGATTGTCGCACGCGGGATCAATATCGGCCTGCACACGCGGATGTATTTCTCCGACGAGACGGAAGCCAACGCCAAGGATCCGGTGCTCAATCTGATCGAGCAGGATGAGCGCCGCGCGACGCTGATCGCCAAGCGCAACCAGCGCGACGGCAGGACCGTCTATACGTTCGACATCGTCCTGCAGGGTGATAACGAAACGGTATTCTTCGACGTCTAGGCTCCCGTCGATGACGGCCCACGGCGTCGGTCACGTTTTCCAGAGGCCGCCGGCGTTCTCGCTTCAGGCGGCAAGGCCGACCGGGTTTTCCAGCGCGCCATCGCGGAGTGAATGAATATAGTCGAAGCGGTCGAAAATCTTCTCGTCATGCGTGACCACGAGGACAGCGGACCGTCGCTCCTCCGCCACCTTGCGCAGCAGATCCATCACCACGCCGGCCCGCTGTGAATCGAGCGCGGCGGTCGGCTCATCCGCCAGAATGATGCGTGGATCGTTGGCAAGCGCCCGCGCGATCGCGATCCGCTGCGCTTCGCCGCCGGACAATTCGCCGGGCATCGCGTGCTTGCGGCGTTCGACGCCCAAATAAGCCAGCAGCTCTTCCGCCCGCAGTCGGGCCTGCGCCGGACTTGCACCGGCCAGGACACGCGCCACCGCGACATTCTCCCAGGCATTGAGGAATGGCAACAGATTATGCGCCTGAAAGATGAAGCCGATCTTTTCCAGCCGCAGGCGGCGCAGATCGCGCCGAAGCCATTTGCTGTCATAGACCAGGTCGCCGTTGAGTGTCATGCGCCCGGAATTTGGCTCGAGGATGCAGCCGATCACATTAAGCAGGGTGCTCTTGCCTGAGCCGCTCGGCCCGCGCAGCCCGATGACCGTGCCAGGATAGACGTCGATGGAAACCTCGCGCAGGGCGTCAACGCGGGTCGCACCCTCCCCAAAATGCTTGGAGATCTCTCTGAGTTCGACGACAGGTTTGTCCATCACGATCATCCTGCAAGCGCCGAGGCGGGATCGATCCTGAGTGCCGTGCGGACGCCGAGCGTACTCGCCAACAGGCATACCACGATCACAATGCCGAAAAGCATTCCGGCATCGGCCGGCTCCAGAACCACGCGGCGCGGGAAATAGCCCTGCGCTGCATTGATCAGAATCGCGCCGATGGCAAAACTGATTATGCCCATGGCCAACGCCTGCTGCAGGATCAGTTCGACGATCTTGCTGTCGGGAGCGCCGATAAGTTTCAGTGTTGCGATCGATTTTTTCTTGTCGATCGTCATCGTGTAGATGATCAGCCCGATGATCACCGTTGCGACCACGAGCAGCAAACTGGTGAACAGGCCGATCTGGCGGCGGGCACGCTCGACCACCGACCGCGACAGCACCGTCTCCTGCTGATCCTGAGTCAAAGCCCCGAGATGCTTCCAGCGGCCAACATTGGCGGCAAAAAGGTTGGCGTCGATTCCCGGCAGCAGCCGTACGAGTACGGCATTGACGGTGTCTGTCGTACCGGTGGCGGAGGAACTGCGGGCGGCTTCGCGGCGCGCGGCAGCGGGCGTCAGATCGAATTGCAGTTTCTGTGCGTCGCGCAACGTAATGAAAACCACCGGGTCGCCACCCGATGCAACAAGATTTTCAGTCAGCCCGACGATGGTGAAGGTATCGCGCCCAAGCTTGATCCGCTCGCTCAAGGCAAGCCCCGCCCTCGCATCGGCCACCGCCTCATAGCGGCTACGCAGAATCGCACGTCCTTCGACAATATGCGGCGCCCCGCCCGGTCGTCCGATTTCCGATCCGACCACCAGCAGCCGCCTGGTCGCACCGAGATGTTGCACCTCGGCGTTCTGATAAGCCACAGCGCCGGCAGCCGCGACGCCCCATTGCGCGGCGATGGCCTCGCGTGTATCGGCCGGAAGCCGCGATGACTCGGCGAAAGGTCCGCGTGTGCCGCCTTCGACCACCCAAATATCTGCGCCGGCCGCGCGCACCAGTCCCAATGATTCCTCAATAAGACCACGGTAGATACCGACCATGGCGAGCACGATGCCGAGCAGCAAACTGAGGCCAAGGCAGGTCAACAAAAACCGGCCGATATTATGCTTGATGTCGCGCAGCGCCAGGTTCACGTCACGATCCGTCCGCAGGCCGCGCCGTCCGGCCGGCACGCAAATCCGTCCGGCTGTCCGCGACAACAGCGACATTAGCCGGAAGGTCTTCCTTGATCTGGATCCGGCCGTCGAGCAGCCGCTCGCCGAGCTCCAGACGGCGTTTCGCCAGGCGGCCATGATCGATGACCCAGACCGTCCCCGAACGACCGTCATAACCCTCGACGAACCTGAGCGAGATGAAGCGGCCCGTCGGAATCACCGTCTTGATGATCTCGATCTCCGCCTGTTCGCCCAGGAAGCGGAGCTGATGCTGGGGATTGCAGGCGCGGCAGCGCACATAAACGCGGCGCTCCTCCGTCACCCGGTCGTTTTCCTGATCGATGCGGACGATCTCCGCCTCAACGGCGTTATTCGCTTCCGACCGAAGCCGGACGAACGCCGTCTGTCCCAGTTGCAGTCCGCCAGCCTGCGCTTCGTCTACATAGGCGCGAACCCAGATCGACGCTGGCTCGATCAGGGTGAAAACAGTTTCGCCGACATTCGCAATACCGCCGAGTTCCTTGTGACGAGCGATGATCCTCGCATCGAATGGCGCACGCAATTCATGCTGCGCCAGTTGCACCGCGTCGATGCGCCGCTGCGCCGCTGCGTCGTCCTGCAGGACGGTCGCCACTGTCACGTCAGCCTCGACCACCTTGAGATCACTGCGGGCGATCTCCTCGGCGGCTTGCGCATCTTCGGCCGCCTCTTGCGAAACCGCGCCCCGGCCGACCAGCGACTGCCGCCGCGCATTAATGCTCTTCTTTTGCTGATGGGAGACGTCGGCGCGCTCGCGTTGCGACTGAGCCCTCAGCACGTTGGCCGCCGCCTGGCGGAAGGCCGCCTCGCTCTTCATGAGCTTGGCACGCTGTGCGTCGTCATCAAGCTTGGCCAGCAGCGTCCCGGCTTTCACCAGGTCGCCCTGGTCCGCTTCGATGGCGTTGACCTTGCCCCCGACCTGAAAGCCGATCTTGGATACGACTTGTGCTTCTACGGTGCCGATCCCGAATACCCGCACTTCGACGGCGTTCTGCGGGCTGACAATCTGCACCGGGATCTCACGGAACGTGCGCCAATAAAGGCCACCCGCGCCAATGGCGAATGCCAATCCCGCCGCGGCAGCGATTTTGATCTTCCACGACATGCGCAGCGCCCCGCTCTCGGCGCTTTCAACGCGCTTTTGCCGGACAGGTCGATACGCCAATCAGGCTATAGAGCGGGCAATTGCCGAGAAGCCCGGTCACGAGCGGCAGGACGCCGATCCATCCGACCCAATTCCACCCGGTCACGCTGAAACCGACAGGGATCGCATAGGCAATCAGGACAATCCCGACGGCCACACGCACAAGCCGGTCAATCAGGCCCATATTGACGGTCATGAGATGCATCCTTTGCTTTAGGACCGAACCAACATGACCATACTCAATCGCCTGCGGGCGGATTTGCGGTGGATCAAGCCGGCCAGGGTCGAAAGGCCGGTAGGTTGCAGCAGCCGCGACCTGCGAAGCCCCTGTGGGCAGGGTAACGCATTTGTGTAACGGGGCAGTCCGAGAGCATGGGCGTGACACAAGCAGTTTGTGCAGATTCAAAGCCGCTCGTCTCCATCGTCAGCCTTCGGCCGTTTCTGGTGGCGCTGCCGGTGATCGGACTGACAACGGGCGTCATCGCTCGCCTGTCCGGTCACGAAACCTGGGCGATATGGGTCTGGACACTATCGACCCTTCCGGTCCTGCTCGCGCTGCTTACCGACATCGTCTCCAGCCTGCGCCGCGGCGATATTGGCCTCGATATCGTCGCCGCCTTGTCGATGACCGCCGCGCTGGTCTTCGGCGAATATCTCGCCGCGGCGGTCGTGGCGTTGATGTATGCGGGCGGCCAGTATCTGGAGCGTTTTGCCGAGCGCCATGCCCGTCGCGAGATGACGGCGCTGCTGGCGCGGGTTCCGCGTACGGCCATCGTCCATCGTAACGGCGCGCTGGACGAGATAGACATCGATGCCATCCTGCCCGGCGACCGACTGCTGATCCGCCGCGGCGATACGGTGCCTGTCGACGGAAATGTGGCCGAAGGCCTTGCCGTGCTCGACCAGTCGGCGCTGACGGGCGAATCAATCCCCGTCCAGCTACGCACCGCCGAGGCGGTGATGAGCGGGTCTACCAATGCGGGCGATGCCTTCGATCTGGTCGCGACTCGCATTGCGGCCGAAAGCACCTATGCCGGCATTGTCAGACTGGTCGAAGCCGCGCAGGCCTCGAAGGCGCCGATGGCGCGGCTGGCGGACAGTTTTGCGCTTGTCTTTCTCGCTGTCACCGTGCTCATCGCAGGCGGTGCCTGGTTCTGGACCGGAGACCCCGTGCGTGCCGTCGCCGTGCTCGTGATCGCCACCCCCTGCCCGCTCATTCTTGCTGTGCCCGTCGCCCTGGTCTCCGGCCTGTCGCGCGCGGCCATGCACGGCATTCTCATCAAGGGCGGCAAGCCGCTTGAAATGATGTCGCGGGTGCAATCGCTCATTCTGGACAAGACCGGAACACTGACTGCCGGCCATGCGACAATCGTCGCCGCAAATGTTGCGCCGGGGCGCAGCGAGAACGAGATCCTGCGCCTCGCCGCCTCGCTCGATCAGGTCTCCAAGCACATCATTGCGCAAACGCTGGTCGCGGAAGCGCAAGGCCGACAGCTTCCATTGTCCATCCCGACCAATACCGTCGAAGTGCCGGGCGAAGGTGTTGAAGGTATGGTCGACGCCCAGCATGTCGTCGTCGGCGGTCTGAGCTTTGTGCGCAGCAAACTTGCAAAGCCGGCGGCGCTTCGCAAACCGGCGATGCCGGGCGCAGTCGCTGTTGCGGTGGCCATCGATGGCGTTCTGGCCGGACAGTTCACGCTGGCCGATGAGCTCCGCGACGGCGCCCGCGACCTGCTCTTGCAGCTGCGAGACCTTGGCATCGCGCGCGTCGTCCTGGCGACCGGCGACCGGCGCGAAGTGGCGCAGGCGATTGCCGCAAAGCTGCCGCTCAACGCGGTACGCGCCGATCTCACGCCCGATCAGAAAGTGCTCGTCGTTCTCTCGGAGCGAAAAAACGGGCCGGTGATGATGGTCGGCGACGGTGTGAACGATGCGCCGGCTCTCGCCGCGGCCGATGTCGGCGTCGCGATGGGCGCCAAGGGCGCAGCAGCGAGCGCGGAAGCCGCGGATGTCGTGCTACTGGTCGACCGGCTCGACCGCCTTCTGCCGGCTTTACGGATTGCGCGCCGCTCGCGCGCGATCGCGCTGCAGAGCATTTACGGCGGAATCGGGCTCTCGGTCCTCGGCATGTTCGCCGCCGCCTTCGGCTACATCACGCCAGTCCAGGGTGCGTTGATCCAGGAGGTGATCGACGTCGCCGTCATCCTGAATGCCTTGCGCGCCCTCAAGGATGGGCCCGCGCCAACAGGCGTCCGCCCCGCTTAAGCCGCGTCATGCCCGAGCTGCTGCACTTGCGCCAGCCAATAGCGGCGCTTGTCCGGCGTTGAGGCTCCGACCATGCCGAACAGCGTCGAGCGCACCGGACGGATGCCGACAAAATTGAGAATGTTGCGCTTGAGCATCTTCAACGCATGTGCGCCGAAATAGAGGCGGTAAACCGTCGCCGGCATGCCCATGCTGATGATGACGCGCGCCGATTTGCCCGTCAGCAGCGGCTTGTAACCGGACATGCTGGCATCGCTCTGGAAGGCGAATCGCGGCTGCAGCACCCGCTCAAGAAAGCCTTTCAGGATAGCCGGCAGTGTTCCGAGCCAGAGCGGGAACACGATAACCAGATGATCCGCCCAGCCGATGGCGTCCTGCGCATCCTTCAGATCCGGCTCGAGCGGCTGTTCCTTGCTGAACCCCTCATGCAGGATGGGATCGAATGTCATGCGCGACAGCACAAAGAGGCGCGCCTGATGGCCCGCGGTGCAGGCGCCGTGCATATAGGCCTCGGCCAGTGCCTCGCAGAATGTGCCCCGTTGCGCGTGGCCGACGATGATGCAGATTCTGCTCATCCAGATTCATCCTGTTGCATTCCGGCGCGCAACCTGTGCGGCGCCCCTCATCGCCACCGCGCATTTCAATGAAGTTCCCGTCCTATATCCCGGAGCTGATGCGATAGACGCGCAAATTGTCATTCACCGAGCGCACGCCAGGGATCCGTTCGGCGGCCACGCGCACCGCTTTCTTCTCTTCGGCGCTGTCCACCACGCCCCAGAGATCCACGGCGCCATTGTGCACGATGACATTGACCATGCCCTGTCCCCAGGGCTGTCCGCTGAGCTGGGCGATGACGGCTTCCCGCAGCGCTTCGTCCGTGTCCTCCGTCGTTGCATCCTGCGTGCCACTCGCCAGTGCCTGCACCAGGTTGGCGCGGCTGACGATTCCGATCACCTGCTCATTTTCCACAATCGGGACGCGCTTGACGCCGTGACGCTCCATCAGCTCAGCGATTTCGTGCAGCGGCATATCCTGATCGGCGGTGATGACGAATGTCGTCATGATGTCTTCCGCCTTGAGGCCATGGGTCTTGGCGAATTCCGCCGCCAGACTGCGTCCGGAACTGATCATTTCAAGCCACCACGAGCGGCGCCGCTCGGTGCCGGTTTCCACGCGCCGGATCAGGTCGCCCTCGGAGATGATGCCGAGCAGTTTTCCGTCGTTGCCCACGACCGGGACGGCGCTGATGCCATTTTTCACGAGCGAGTTGGCGACCGCCTGAACCGGAAGGTCCGGGCCGACCGAAATGGCATGGGATGTCATCACATCGCGCGCTTTCATGGCTCACTCCCTGCGTGGATTTTTCAGAGGATTTCTAGCCGGCTTTCCGCGACCGCCTGTTGAGCCAGATCAACAACGCACCGGGCGCGCCGACGTGCCGCCATCCCGGATTTTTTCCGCGTCACAGCAATGCTTTGTTCCGTTTTCCCCAGCGCGTCACGAGATCGTCACACAACAAGGAATTGACAGCGCCACCAAATCGCACCCTAAATGTAGCCGTTACGGTCTCCGGATTCGCAAGATCCGGGGCTAAGAGAGAATCCGGTGCGCCTTTGAAGCTGTGCGCTTGCGAGGCAATGCCGGGGCTGCCCCCGCAACTGTAAGCGGCGAATTGCATCGTCGATCAGGTCACTGCCCTCGCGAGTACGAGGTCGGGAAGGCTGACGATGCAGTGATGACCCGCGAGCCAGAAGACCTGCCGTGACAGCGATGAAAACGTCCTCGGGCGGGGTGCACCGGAGGCCGCATGCCGACGCACGCCCTGCGTGATCGGCCGCGCGCCTCTGCCAGACCCGCGCGCAGCACAAAGGGTCTGACCATGCCGCTCTCCACCGACATCATCTCCGCCAATCCCGGCGCGTTGCCGCCGTCGCTCGCCGCCGCCCCGACGATCGCCGCGCAATCCACGCCCGGCTTTCAGGTAATCCGGCGCAATGGCACGGTCTCACCTTTCGACAAGACCAAGATCGCGGTGGCGATGACCAAGGCGTTTCTGGCGGTGGAGGGAAATGCTGCCGCTGCTTCGCGCCGCGTGCACGAGACCGTTGAACAACTGACCGAGGAAGTGGTGGCCTCGCTGACGCGGCGCGCGGAGACAGGACGCACGCTGCATATCGAGGACGTGCAGGACCGCGTCGAAGTCGCCTTGATGCGCGGCGAACATCACAAGGTGGCGCGTGCCTATGTGCTGTATCGCGAAGAGCGGGCGAAAGCACGACGCGAAACCAAAGTTGAAGTTGCAGCAACGCCGGCATTGCATGTGGTCGGAAAGGACGGAATACGTCGGCCGATCGAGCACGCCGCACTAGCGCGGTCCATCGCGGCAGCCTGCGAAGGGCTGGAAGGCACCTCACCCGAACCGATTATCGCCGAACTGGGCCGCAACATTTTCGACGGCATCAGCGCACAGGACCTCTCGCTTGCGAGAATCATGGCTGCGCGCGTGCTGATCGAGGCCGATCCCAATTATGCCTATGTCAGCGCACGGCTTCTGCTCGCCATGCTCGCCGACGAGGCGCTGACTTTCGTGCAGGGAACGCCTCTGTCGCAGGCCGACCTCACCAGCGCCTATGCCAGTTACTTTCCGGCTTATGTGAAACGCGGCATTGCGCTCGACCTGCTCGACCCCGAGCTTGGCCGCTTCGACCTCGCCCTCCTGGCCGCGGCCCTGAAACCGGAACGCGACAACCTCTTCCAGTTTCTCGGCCTGCAGACGCTGTATGACCGCTATCTGCTGCATTCCGACGGCACGCGTTTCGAGCTGCCGCAGGCCTTCTTCATGCGTGTCGCCATGGGCCTTGCCATCCGCGAGATCGACCGCGAGGCACGCGCCATCGAATTCTACAATCTTCTCTCTTCCTTCGATTTCATGTGCTCGACGCCGACCTTGTTCAACGCCGGCACACAGCGCCCGCAGCTCTCCTCCTGCTTCCTGACGACGGTGCCGGACGATCTCGACGGCATCTTCAAGGCGATCAAGGACAACGCGCTGCTGTCGAAATATGCCGGCGGGCTTGGCAACGACTGGACGCGCGTGCGCGGCCTCGCCGCGCATATCAAGGGCACCAACGGCGAATCGCAGGGCGTGGTGCCGTTCCTGAAAGTGGCGAACGACACTGCCATCGCCGTCAACCAGGGCGGCAAGCGCAAGGGCGCGGTTTGCGCCTATCTGGAGACCTGGCATATCGACATCGAGGAATTTCTCGACCTGCGCAAGAACACCGGCGACGATCGCCGCCGTACCCATGACATGAACACGGCCAACTGGGTGCCCGACTTGTTCATGCAGCGCGTAACCGCCGATGCGCAATGGACGCTGTTCTCACCCGACGAGGCGCCGGAGCTGCACGATCTTTATGGCAAGGCGTTTACCGAGCGCTATCAGGCCTATGAAGAGAAGGCCCGGCGCGGCGAGATCCGCATCTTCAAGCAGGTGCGCGCGGTCGACCTCTGGCGGCGCATGCTCACCATGCTGTTCGAGACCGGACATCCCTGGATCACCTTCAAGGATCCCTGCAATCTGCGCTCGCCGCAGCAGCATTGCGGCGTGGTGCATTCCTCCAATCTGTGCACCGAGATCACGCTCAACACCTCGAATGACGAGGTTGCAGTCTGCAATCTCGGCTCCGTCAACCTCGCCAATCATGTCACGGAGAAGGGCCTTGACGGCGAGCGGCTGGCGGCGACGGTGCACACGGCGATGCGCATGCTGGACAATGTGATCGACGTGAATTTCTACACCATCCCCGAGGCGCGGCGCTCCAATCTGCGGCACCGTCCGGTCGGCCTCGGCCTGATGGGCTTTCAGGATGCGCTCCATACGCTGCGCATTCCGGTCGCCTCGGCGGAGGCCGTGCGCTTCGCCGATGAAAGCATGGAGGCGATCAGCTATCACGCCATTTCCGCCTCATGCGATCTCGCCATAGAGCGCGGGCGCTATCCGTCTTTCGAGGGCTCGCTCTGGAGCCGTGGCATCCTGCCGATCGATTCCGTCCAGTTGCTCGCCGAAGCACGCGGCGGCGATCTTGTCATGGATATATCAGCGACATTCGATTGGGCCTCGCTGCGACAGCGCGTGACCGCGAACGGTATGCGCAATTCCAATGTGATGGCGATCGCGCCGACGGCCACGATCTCCAATATCTGCGGCGTGGCGCAGTCGATCGAACCGGCTTACCGCAATCTCTATGTGAAGGCGAACATGTCGGGCGACTTCACCGTGGTGAACCCGCATCTGGTGCGCGACCTGAAATCGCTTGGGCTGTGGGACGAGGTCATGGTCTCCGATTTGAAATATTTCGACGGCAGCCTCGGCGCCATCGACCGCGTGCCGGATCATCTCAAGGCGCTGTATGCCACCGCCTTCGAGATCGACTCGTCCTGGCTGATCGAAGCGGCCTCGCGCCGGCAGAAATGGATCGATCAGGCACAGTCGCTCAATCTCTACATCGCGCAGCCGAACGGCCGGAAACTCGACGCGCTCTATCAGCTTGCATGGAAGCGCGGTTTGAAGACCACCTATTATCTGCGCTCGCAAAGCGCGACGCATGTCGAGAAATCGACGCTGAAAGGCACCGACGGCAAGCTCAATGCGGTTTTGGCGGAGCCGATCGTGATGCCGAACGCATGTTCGATCGACGATCCCACCTGCGAGGCGTGTCAGTAGTCTCACCCGGCCCTCATGGTGAGGAGCGCAGCGAAGCTGCGCGTCTCGAACCATGGGGCCGCCCCCATCCTTCGAGACGCGGGCTTCGCCCGCTCCTCAGGATGAGGCGGATAGATGCTCAAGAATATTTGGAAAACTTGGAGTCACAATGCTCGACTGGTCGGAACCCACCGCCGCACGCAAAGCTGTCGCGGCGATCTACCCCTCCTTCAGCGAACAGCCGGCGGCCAATGCCACCGGCCTCGGCGATATCGACCGGCATGGCGGGCGTGTGAGCGTCGACGAAAAGGCGATGATCAACGCGCGCGCCGATGTCAATCAGTTGTTGCCGCTGAAATACAAATGGGCCTGGGAGAAGTATCTCGCCGGCTGTAACAATCACTGGATGCCGACCGAGGTCTCGATGCAGGCCGACATCGCGCTCTGGAAATCACGCGACGGCCTGACGGAGGACGAGCGGCGCGCGGTGAAGCGCAATCTCGGTTTCTTCGCAGCGTCCGAA
>Ga0073934_10001436_pt1 | contig 57208 bp, 57 predicted proteins | sample LarsenN4metaG_FD_76834 | JGI IMG/M metagenome (GOLD analysis project Ga0073934, IMG submission 76834) | Hot spring sediment bacterial and archeal communities from British Columbia, Canada, to study Microbial Dark Matter (Phase II) - Larsen... ...
GGCTCCGCCTGCCACGGGGCCGGCCGAAGCATGAGCCGGCACCAAGCGTTGCGCCAGTGGCGCGGCAGTGAAGTGGTGCAGCAACTCGCCCGTCGCGGCGTGGCGATTCGGAGCCGCTCCATGCGCGGCATCGCCGAGGAAGCCCCCGGCGCCTACAAAGATGTCACGGCGGTCGTTGAGGCGGCGGATCAAGCCGGGTTGGCGCGCACCGTCGCGCGGCTCGAGCCGGTGATTTGCGTTAAGGGGTAGAGATCGTGCCACGCGGGCCCGGCGGGAGGAGACTTCCATGAACATCGAATTCAACGCCGACGAGTGGTACGAACCGCACCGGCGTCAAGTCGTGTGGTTCAGCGCCGTCGACGACGAAAAAGTCATCACTTGCGGCGTTACCATCGAAGCCTTGATCGAGCGCTTCGAGGCCTTTGCCGATGATCCACTACCCGCGTTCAGAAGCCATCGTGAGCGGATTTGGACTGTCGCCGCCCGTTTGATCGCCGAGCGGCGCTTCGAAGATGACGGCACGATCATGATTCGGAGCGACGAGCTGAATTAGAACCAGATCGGATGACGCACCAAGCACAACCGCGAATCCCGAGCAGTTTGGGCATTGCCTAAATTTCCACATCGAGATCATAGCCCGCCCGCTGCATGGCGCGGCGCATCGAGTCCATCGCTTGCTCGCTATCGACGTGGGGCGCGAGTTTGACGTCGCGCAGCTTGCGCATTTCGTCTATCAACGCATCCGCCTCGCTCCCGGCTAAGCGCTCGCAAATCTCGTAGACTCCCTCCGGTCCTTCTTCGATTGCATTGTGATCTTCGAGAATCGCGCGAATCTTCCGTAGGATCGCATGAGTGGGCGTCGGCACGAGCAGCGCGGCGATCGCGCTGTGATCGCGCCGGAGTCTGTTCGCCGCCGCGAGAGGCTCGCCGCCGCGCAGCCGGCGCGCTGCCGGCAGTAATATCTTTTCTTCCCAGGCGATGTGCTTCAACAGCCCGGCGCGGAACTCGGCGTAGGAATCATAGTCGATCTTGGCTGGATCCGCGGTCGCGCGCTGCAGCAACTCCGCCAGGCGGACGTGATCATCGGCGAGAAAACGAAACAGTGAACCTCGATTCACGACAGGGTCCTCCTCAAGGGGCATGCTAGGCGCCATCTGCCAACATGCCGCTGTCGGCATCGTTCTCCGCGTCGAGCCGTCGTTCGAGATGTCGCGGGAATGTTGTCAGGACCTCGCCTCTTTGCGCTCCCACCAGCACGGTGTCTTCGACCCGGACACCCCACGGACCGGTGTAGATCCCGCAATTACCCACCGCCAGCACGATGTTGGCCGCCAAGGGTTTGGGCGCCTTCTCGCCGTGAAAAAAGGCATGTCCCGCCGGCAGCGGCGCCTCTTCGAATTCGATGCCGACGCCGTGAATCGGCGGCCCGAAGAGATGGGCGCCGTGACCGGCCTCTCGGATGATCGAGTGTAGCGTTTGTTCGAGTTCACCCATGCTGACGCCGGCTTTAGCCCTCGCGATGGTCTCCTGTTGTGCCTTCAGGAACAAATCATAGGCCGTCCGATACTCGGCCGTCGGCGCTCCGATGCATACCGTGCGGCACAGATCCGCGCTGTAGCCGTCGACGATCGGATGGACGTCGATCATGACCAATTCGGTTGATTCGAGCTTGCGCCGCGTCGGCAATCCATGGGCGATATTGGTGCGCGGGCCCGAAGCGACATAGGTACGCGAAAACCCTTCGGCGCCGGCGAGGCGCATCGCGCGCTCCGCTTCGGCGGCCACCTGAGTCTCTTCGGTGCCTGGTCTTACGGCTTCCATCGCCGCGCGCATTGCCGCGTCCGCGACGCCGGCGGCTTTCCGGATACGCTCGATCTCGCCGGCGTCTTTGACTAGGCGCAATTCCGAGAGAATCGCCGTGCAATCCTTTACCGCCACGTCCTTGGGTTTAGCGTGCGGATGAGTCATCATCCCCATCATAGCCTGCGTCAAGAACGTAAACTCGAGTCCCACCGTGCCACGGTCGATGCCGAATTCTTTAAAATAGTGCGCGATGGAGTGAATCATGCCGACTTCGTCTTCAAATCCGGTCATATGATCGAAGCGGGCCAGCGCGCGCACATCTTCGACGTCGGTCGTCGGCACACCGAGCGCCACCCGGCCGTCGCGCGTGATCAACGCGTAAGCGCATAGCCGCCCGTCGCCGGTCAAATAAAACATATTCGCCGGCTTGGTAAGCAGCAGCGCGTCGAAGCCGTAAGATTTCATCAACTCGGCGCACCTGCTGATTCGCTCTTGATAACGAACCTTGTCCATAGCCTCCATGCCCAATTTCATCCTGCCGGATTCCGGTGTTCCCGGCCTCAACGGCTGCGCGGCGAGGACGGTTTCCTAGCCTGCCGCCGAAATCCTGTCCGTGTCCTGCTTCAACAGCGCGACTACGTCATCATCGCTCACCTGATCGAAGTGGTCGAAAAACTGGCCGACGGCATAGAAATTGGCCGGCACGTTCAAACAAACCATGGCATCGCACTCGTGAAGCATCGCGCGGGCCGCTTCCGGCGATGCCACGGCGACGGCGCCGATGAGCTTTTTCGGCTTGCGCGCGCGGATGGCGCGCAGCGCCGCGGTCATCGTCGACCCGGTGGCAATGCCATCGTCGACGACGATGACGATGCGGTCCTGCGGATCGACCGGCGCCCGCAACGGCGTATAACGCTTGCGGCGCTCGCGCAACACGGCAAGCTGGCGCTGTTTCTCGTCTTCGAGATAGCTCATGTCAAGATCCGCCGCCCAGTCGCTGACGAAGGCATGGCCCTCCTCGTCTATGGCGCCGATGGCAAGCTCAGGCTGCTCCGGATGCGTGAGCTTATGAACCAGCACGACGTCTAACTCCCCCCCTAAGCCGTCGGCGATTATTTTCGCCATCGGCACCGCGCCGCGCGGCACGCCCAGCACCAATGGGTTCTTGTTCTTGTAAGAAGTTCTCAGGCGCTGCACCAGCAGCTGTGCGGCGTGTTCTCGGTTTTTGAATCGCATGGTCCACCTCCTGATTAAACGACTCTCGGTTGCCCGGCCGTAAACCCCAGCTCGGAGCGCTCGCTGCTTTTGCATTCCATGGCATCGACTCGGCGCGCCAACTGTTGTATCGCGGCGGACACCTGGACCGGATAATCAGCCCGGCGTTGGAGCCGTTTCAGTTCGTCGGGCAATCGGCTCAAATCGCGCAACGCCCGATCGCGCGCTCGAGAGAGCCCTTCCGGCGGGGCGAGTCTTCCTCCGCCACGCATTACCGGTTGAAGCAGCGCCTCGCCTTCGAGCGAATCGCCTTCGAGCGTGACGACATCGCCGCTCATCCGGCCGTCGGCCGCGTAAGAGCGAAAGACTTGCTTGCGGCCGGGCCAGAGAACTTTGCCTTCGGAGCGCTTGCGCCGCGCCACGCCGGCATATTCGACCAGCTTGTAGGCGCAATCCAGGTACGGCGCGTCGGCGGATGTGTCCATGTGAGTGCCGATGCCGTACCCGTCGATGGGCGCTCGTTGTTCTCTCAACCGCGCTAGCACGTATTCATCGATGCTGCCGCTCGCGAAAATCGTAGCTTGTTCAAGGCCGCCAGCGTCGAGGATGCCGCGCACCTTGAAAGCGTGTTCGGCGAGATCGCCGCTGTCCAAGCGAACGCCTTTAATTCTGATCCCGTCGCGCGCCAGCTTGGGCGCGAGCCGCACGACCTTCTCCGCTGCGGCTTCCGTGTCATAGGTATCTATCAACAAAATGACATTGCCCGGGAGGGAGCGGGCGAAATGTTCAAAGGCAACCCCTTCGTCATCATGCGCCTGTACGAAAGAATGGGCCATGGTGCCGAAGATCGGCACGCCATAGAGCGGCGCTGCCAACACCGTTGCGCTCCCCGCAAACCCGGCAAGATAGCTGGCGCGCGCCGCGAGCAAACCCGCTTCGGCGCCGTGGGCGCGACGCAGTCCGAAATCAACCAGCAACTTGTCGGGTGCGATCAACACCGAACGCGCCGCTTTCGAAGCGATCAAGGTTTGAAAGTGCAACAGATTGATGAGCCTACTTTCCACCAGCTGCGCCTCGGCGATCGGCGCAGTCACGCGCAAAATAGGCTCGTTCGCAAAAAACACGCGGCCTTCCGCCATCGCATGAACATCCCCGCTGAAGCGCAGTTGCGCCAAATACTCTAGGAACGGCGGTCGAAAAGCGCCGTGATTTGAGAGCCACTCGAGTTCGTCTCGGGAGAGGCGCACGTTTTCGAGAAATCCGAGCGCTTGTTCCAACCCGGCAGCGATCAGAAAATTCCGCTGTTCAGGCAGCTTGCGAACGAAGAATTCAAACACCGCCGTCTCGTCCATGCCCCGATCGAAATAGGCCTGGAGCATGGTGAGCTGGTAGAGATCGGTCAGCAGCGCGCTTGCCGGCGCGTTGGCCTCGGCAATCATGGTTCTTCAACCAGGAGCGCCAGTGCGCGAATCTTGCCGGTGGTTCCTTGACGCCGAAGCCGGTGATTCGGCCTTCTGCGGCGCTCTTCGGCCAGCCTCTTCTCCCGGTTCTTTCTGCGCCGCCTGCGTGCGCACGACGGCGGTAAAAAAATTCAGCGAGGCGCGCAACTGCAGGGCTTCGACGCTGGCGATTAACGCTAGATCCGATAACGAAACGATGCCGAGCAGGTTGCCGTTTCGCGCAATCGGCAAGCGCTTGACTCGCTTCTCGTGCATCACGGCTGCGGCGGTGACGTGGTCCTCGTCGGGGCGAAGGACATGGACCGGGCGGTGCAAATGCTGTGAAATCGGACAGTGATAAGGATCATGGGCTTGGGCCAGACACGCCAAGAGATCGCGGTCGGTGATGATGCCTCTGACCGTGCCTGCCACGGTAATGACCAGGCAGCCCACCGCGCTCTCGCGCATGCGCTTGGCGGCCGCGCCGATGCTCTCATCGGGCGCGGCTTGCACGACGTCGCGCACCATGATCTCTTCGAGCTTCATGCAGCCACGTCCTCGTTTTGTTCGACAAAGGCGCGCAGGAGATCGGTGACCGTAACGATGCCGACCAGTTCAATGCCCTCGACTACCGGTAGCGAACTGATCCGGTAGGTTTCTAAAACTTTCGCTGCGTCCGTGAGCGGCGCATCCGGCGCGATCGTCAAAGGATCGGCGGTCATGGCGGCGGTAACCGTCAGGTGCCGCATGTAGCGGTGAATTTCCTGCTCGTCGCGCAGCAGCGGATAACCAGGCGCCACCTGGCGAACGTCGCGGTCGGTGACAATGCCGATGAGCCGGCCGTCTTCCAGCACCGGCACCGAACGGATGTCGCGCCGGCGCAGCAGCTCGACTACCCGTTCAAGCGAATCGTTCGGCCCGACGGTGTCCGGATCGCGGGTCATCCACTCGCGCACTCGCAGTCTTCGAGAAATCTTGCCCATAACCCTTACCTTTTCAACCCGAAGGCAAGCTGGAGGTCTGATCCCGCACGAACCCCAACGCCGGGTGTAGGTCTAAATTGTCAATTTTCATGATCGATTCTCAAATGATTCACTGCTTCTGCTCGCCGCTCGAAGCTGGCCATTCAGGATCGATCGCCTGGATCGCTTCATCCTTGAGCTTGTTGTATTCGGCCGAAAACCCAGGGTGTTTGCGCTCAAGGAACGTTTTCAGCGCCTCGATTTCGATCTTCAGAGAATCGACCGACGCCGTAAGATCCAGCTTGGCTTCGTTCAACAATGAGACCGTCGCCTCGATCTCCTTTTGCATCAGGTGAAATCTTTGCTCGATGTCTAGTTCTTCCATGGACACCTCCGAAAATTTTCCTATTTATTCATCGGGCCGATCGGCTCTTTCTTGCCATCGGATTGAGTCTCGGCGCGGACGATTCTTTTTTGCGATCTCTCGCGCCCTCAGCGTCTGCTGCGCGAGGCCTGCTTTGATCGCTTAACCAGCGCAGTCCGATGATACCGCCGAGTAGCAGGACGGCGCTGACGAGAAATATTATCGCCATCATCACCACTCCCCATCCCCAAGTCCACACCGCCTGCATGCGGCCGCCCCAGTCGTGGGGTAGTGGCGCCCCAAAAATCTCGCCGGCGAAAAATTCTAATCCCCGTAGCAAGGACAAAAGCATAACGGGTTACCGAAAACTCCGCTTGTTTTAATCGCATAGAGCGTGCCAGCCCCGTTTGGAGAATGTCTAGATGGTGGTTTCGCTGAACAGCATGGCGCTTCCCAGAGCCGGGAATATGAGGGCCCGGTAGCGCCAAGTTTGCAAAAAATGCGCCCTGAATCTATGTGATTAGCGACTTCAGTGAAAGCGGCACAAAAGCAGGCTGCAAACCTACCCTTCGATGCCCAATTTTTCGATTTTGCGATAGAGGGTGGAGAGACTTAGCCCGAGCATCTCGGCGGCGCGGATCTTGTCGCCGGCCGCCTTGCCGAGTGTACGCTCGATATGGCTTTTTTCATAAAGCTCGACCGACTTGGTCAAATTATCTTCGTTGGCGTAATCGCCATCGGACGCCGCGGCGCCGTGGCCCGGCAGATCCGCCGGCGCGATCCACTCGCCGTTCCCGAGGATCATCGCCCGCTCCAGCACGTTATCGAGTTCACGGATATTGCCTTTCCAGGGCAGCGACATGAGGATTCTCATGGTCGCGCTGTCCACCCCTTTATAGTTGGTTTTCATTTCAAGATTATGCCGGTGGATCAGGTGCTCGACCAGCGCCGGCAGATCTTCGAGCCGTTTGCGGAGCGGCGGGATATCGATCTCAAAAACGCACAAACGATAATAAAGATCCTCGCGAAAGCGGCCGCCTTCCACCTCAACCTTCAAATCGCGATTCGATGCGGCGAGGATGCGCACGTTGACCTTCACCGGCGTGGTCGAACCGACCGGCAAAACCGTTTTTTCCTCCAGCACGCGCAGCAGTTTGGGTTGCAAGCTCATCGGCATTTCACCGATTTCATCGAGAAAGATCGTGCCGCCGCGAGCGCGCTGGAACAACCCCTCCTGAGAGCTGACCGCCCCGGTAAACGATCCTTTCACATGGCCAAACAGCTGGCTCTCCAAGAGATTCTCGGGGATTGCGCTGCAGTTCACCGGCAAAAAAACGTTATCTTTGCCGAAGCTGTTGGCGTGGATCATCCGGGCGACCACTTCCTTGCCAACGCCGCTCTCGCCGCTGATCAGCACCGTGGTCGGGGTCGGCGCGACTTTCATGATCAATTTGGTGACTTCCTGCATGACGGGGCTGCGGCCGAGCGGGCGGTCCGGGCTGAAGTGCTCGCTTACTTCTCTTCTGAGCAGCTGGTTCTCCCAAGCGAGCTTGCGGTGACTCATCAAGTTTTGCACCTTGCGCAGCACGTCCGAGAAGATCAACGGCTTCAGCAAGTAATCCTGCGCGCCGGCGCGAATCGCTTCGATGGCGGTTTCCACCGATGCATGCGCGGTCATCAGCAGCACCAGCGTTTGCGGCGACATGTCGCGCACGTGCTTAAGCACGGTGATGCCGTCGGCTCCGGGCATCATGAGATCGGTAAGGACCACGTCGAGATCGAGCTTGTTGACCTGGGCGATCGCCTCGTGTCCATCTGCCGCCTCATGCACCTCATAGCCCTCGCCGCGAAGCAACTCGACGAGGCTCTCGCGTGCGCTCTCCTGGTCCTCCGCAACTAGGATACAACCGCTGGAATTCATAATTCTCCCTATTCCCAAAAACGCGAATCGAAGCCACTGCTTTCGCAGAGCTGCAAAATTAACCGGAGTATTAAACCGCTTTTCGCAGCGATTTTAATGAATCAGCAATCCTGAGGCCAACTTGCGGAGTTAAACCGGGAGCGAAATTGAAAAGGTCGTGCCCCTGCCGGGTTCACTTTGATACTCGATTTTTCCGCCATGGCGTGCGACGATCTGCCGAACGATCGTCATGCCGATGCCGGTGCCGAGTGGTTTCGTCGTAAAAAACGGCTCGAAAATATCGATGTCGGGCGGAATGCCGGTACCCGTGTCGCTGATGTTCAGTGTCAGCCGACCGTCGGCAGCGACTCCTTTGAACGAAAGTTTTCCTCCCTCGGGCATCGCCTCCACGGCGTTTTTGGCGAGATTTAAAATCACCTGCTTCATCTTGTCGACATCCACCTTGATCGGCGGCAGTCCGGCGGGAAAATGCGAATCCACCTCGACGCCCCGTTCTTTATATTGCGGCAAAGCGATTTCGATCGCTTCCCGCACCAGGCCGGCCAAACTGATCGATTCAATCTTGTACGTTTCCTTACGCGAAAGCGAGCGGAACTCCTGCAGCAAACTATCGAGCCGGGCGATCTCGGTTCTAAGCCGGGTTAGCGGCGCCTCGACTTGCGGTTCGAGAGCCTCCGACTGCCTGCGCAGGCGCTGCTCCAAGAGCTGAATGGTCAGAGACATGCCATTTAGCGGATTACCCAGCTCGTGGCCGAACTTGGCCGCCATCGTGCCGATGGTGGCGAGCCGTTCATTCTCGACCGCTTGTTTCTGGAGCTGCACCTTCTCCGAGATATCGCGAATAAATGCCGCGTAGTTGACCTCTTCGTCCGAGGCGATCTGCGTAACCGACAACTCGATGGGAAATATTTCACCGCTCTTGCGCCGAGCGCTGACCGTTCGGATCCGGCCGATCGCCCGCGGCTCGCCACCCGCTTCATAGCGCGCGATATACGCATCATGTTCGGTGGCATACGGCTCGGCCATGAGCCGATTGATTTTTTGCCCAACAATTTCAGCGGCGCTATAGCCGAAGATCCGCTCCGCCGACGGGTTGAACATCACGACGCGCGCCTGGCGGTCTATCGAGATCACCGCGTCCTGAGTGGTCTCGATGAGACTGCGCAGCGACTGCTCGATCCTGCGCTGTTCGCTCATGTCGACAACCACGCCGCTCAGGCGCAGCGGCTGACCGGCCGGGCTGTAAAAGCCCTGCCCTTTTACCAGCACCCGGACGGTTTGTCCGCTCGGCTGTCTAATGCGCAACTCCACGGCGAACTTTTCCCGATTGTCGATGGCGCGCGCGACCGCATCTTTAAAGTTTTCTCGGTCCTCGGGATAGATCAACTCCAAGAACTTTTCATAGTTCCGTTCGGTGCTCGCGGACAGCCCGAAAATTTTGTTGGCCAGATCACCCCAATAGAACTGGCCCGTTGTCAGCTCTCGGTAGAACGTCCCTGCGGATCCTCCCTCCAACGCCAAACGAAGCCGCGCTTCGCTTTCCTCGAGGGCGCCTTGCACCCGCTTCACATCCTCGATGTCGAGCAACACCAGGACTGCGCCGTCGATCCTGTTGTCCGTCGTCCGATAGGGATGAATGCGCAGCAGATTCCGCCGCCCGTCCCGATTGCGCACCTCGCGTTCGCGCACCTGCACTGCGTCGATCACTTCGCCGATCAAACCTTCCAAGTCGGACACTTCCACCGGCACTTTCAAATCACCGATCGGCCGGCCGATGTCCGATGTCAGTAAGTTCATTTGCTTGCCCGCTGCCGCCGTAAAGCGGCGCACGCGCAGATCGGGGCCGACAATCACCATCGGGATCCCGGAGCTGCTGAGGAGGTTGTGCAGATCGTCGGTGAGCGCGTTTAACTCCGAATTCCGGAGCTGGAGCCGCTCGTTTACAGTGATCAGCTCTTCGTTGGCGGATTGCAATTCTTCCTTGGCGGTCTCCAGCTCTGCATTGGTCGATTGCAGCTCTTCGTTGCTGGAAAGAATCTCTTCGTTCGCTGAACGCAATTCTTCGTTGGCGGTGTCCCGCTCTTCGAGCAGCCTCTGCAAGTGCTCCTTTGCGGCGCTCAGCTCCCCGGAGATCTCCGAGTTCGCTCTCTCTGCTTCCGCACCTTGGCCTTTGGGCCGGGAGATGAGGTGAGCTGAATCCGCTAAGGCTGCTCGGGCGCCGAGGTCGGCTTCGATGAATAAGATCAGCAAACACGTGCCGACAGCGCCCGCTGAATGCACCGGGATGACTTCCAGACCGATGTCGCGCGGCCCGTCGAGGCACTGCACGCGAATTTTGTCGCGCCGCACCGAATGGTTCTTTTGAAGCGCCTCGGCGCAGGCGTTGCGCAACTCGCCGAACAGTCCCGCGCGAGCCATCTTGAGCAAATTGATGGTCGGCTCGCCCGGAGGAGGTTCGAGATATCGGCTCGTCTGGCCGCGGTACTGAATGATATCGAGATTTGCATTGACCACCACCCCGGCGGGGGCATAGCGGCCGAGCAAAATACGGTCGGCTTCGCGCTGAAACTCAGCCAGTGTAGCACCGAGCGCTCCGGCGCGGCGCGCCTCGCCTGAAGGATGTTTTCCAGTAGGGTCCGTTGACGCCATACCCAGGTAGTCCCCGCCTAGGGGGCTGCTTTTTTATACGACTTTGACCCCGACGCCGCAATGCCGCCCGGGCCCCGCGCACCATGGCTATGGCTCTCTTGGGCTTGCGCCGTGACAGTAGACACAGGCCCCGCCGACCGAACCTGCAAGCAAGAAATTGGGCGGCTCGCGCTCGACCGCCTCGCGCGCCAACTTTAGATCCGCCCGAAAGCGCGGCAAGTTCATGTCGATCTTCGGGTGATTGCTTGACCAACCGGACTGATCCAATTTCTCAGCCGATCGTTCCATGGCCCTCAGGTGCGTCAGGATTTCCGTTCGCTGCGCTTGCGGCTCGGCGGCGGAATGCACCAGTTGGTTCAGCGCGCGAGATTGCGACGCCAACTGACGCATCGTTGAGCGGATCTCATCGCGCTCGACATAGCGAAACTCCGGCGGATAGGTGTACTGGCGCGCCCAGCGCGCGAAATCCGCGCAACCGACCAGTTGGAATATAATCAGCGGCGCAATTGCCGAACCCAGATATTTCATGCCTTGTCCTGCGGTCATTCTTAATAATTCAGCTTCGCATTCTCCTTGCCAACGAGCCGCAAGATCTTGGAGCCAATCTTGCTCGGCTTTGTCGGACAGACCCACGGCCTGAGCCGTACAACGAGAAATGGGAAAAAATGCCAGGGCTATTTCTCAGGATCGCGAATGGCTGAGCAGAACATCTTAGCGCGGGCGCCCCTTGTACTGGTCGCAGAATCAGAACCGACTGCGCGCGCCAGCCTGAGCGAGTTGCTCCGCGATGAGGGTTATCTCGTGATCGAAACCGCTAGCAGTCGCGCAGCCGTCAATCAGCTGGGATCCAATCAAAATGTGCGGATTATTCTTGCCAACCTCGAGATGCCCAGCTGGAGTTCCATCGTCAAACATGCGAGCGCCCACCTGCCGGAATGCTTTATATTGGGGATGGTTCGTTACGGCGCCCTGGCTAATGCCGTGGAAGCTCAAGGGTTGGGCGCGCATGGTCATTTTGTCAAACCTTTGTCTTTTACGGAAGTGAACCAATGGATCAGGCGCTGTCTTGGCGGCAAAATACCCGTCACCCGCTAAGCGACGATGATTGACGGGCGCGCGGCGTTGGCATTTTCATTGCGTACTCCACCGAGTAGATGGACCTGGCGGCGCCGAGCCGACCGGAGGTGTTTTATGGCAAGCGACACCGAGCTGTTTTATTTGATCCTCCTGATCATCCTGACCTTGCTTATGCATTTCATTCTGTCCAAGAAAGGGCCGGGACGAAACGGCAGGAGAAGCTAGCCCAAACTTTTTGCTGACGCAAAGTCCGAAAGAATGAGGCGACAAATCCTCTCTTTGTAAAGGGGGAGCTGTAAAAAAATTATCCCAACTCCATAAATCTTCCCTTTTTCAAAAAGGGCGACTACTCGAATAGTCGTTTCTTTTTAACTGAATCACAATACTTACGGTTCGAGCTCCGGTTCCCCTCTTTGGAAAAGAGGGATCAGGGGCGCGGCAAATTCGCCGCGACGTATCGGCTGCACGCTTCCTCGTCTGGCAGCGGGCAATAGCGGCGCAGGATCGGGTCCTTGCAGCTGTAGCGATATGGGAACCGATGCTGGTAGGCCGAGTGCGCGACGCTGCGTAACTCCTCGGCCGAGAGCGCGATGGCGTTTCGCTCGTTCCAGTCCACGAGCTTGTGTTCGGTCTCGGTCGCGTTCAGGCCCAGCTGGCGCAGCTCCGAAGCGAGCCGGATGGCGCAATTGTTTCGCGCGCCCGGCTCGATGTGGCTCTGCCAAATCGCCTCGATACCGGCACAGTGAAATTGAATCCTGTCGAGGTCCGCCGGCCGGTGAAAATGATAGACGAACGGTTTACGTCTCACGGCCCTCAACTGCCGCTGCACTCGCTCGAATAATTGCCCTGCCAGCGCGTTCGCTTTAACCTCGACACGAGACGCCAATCCGCTTTCGTCGGTGACGCTCAGCGGGCGCGGCCGCCTGGCCAGATTGCGAATTTGTGCCGCGTCCAGCCGGGACAACTCATCAGGGCTGACAATCACCTTGTAGAGCTTCGATCGTTCATGGATGGTATTGGGCAGGCGCAACAAGCGCATACGGTCCTTGATCGAGAGATCGACGGTCTCGCGCAAGACTTCGGGCAGTTCTTGAGCCAGGTGGCGGCGCAGCGAGTCGAACAGCGCGGGCAGGTATTTCGAGGGGGCAACGCGGCCGAAAAGCCGGCTGTCGAGCATGATGTGAAACCCCTTGGCGCCGCTGAAATAAACTTGCCAGGCAGCCGGATCGAGCCGCCACTCTTCAATAAAAAAATTAGCCAAGCGGCGCGCCGCCAAGAGCGCCGGCGTCAGCTCCGGATGATCCAAATCGACGGGCAGATACGGCGCGGCGACTTTTCCTTCATAGCCCGACACGCTCGCCACCTCCTCCTGCGCGCTCATATAAGTCAGCAACTCGTCGGAAAACAGGAAATAGGTCGCGTAGCAGCCAAAATGCCGGAATGACTTCATGAGCGACGGCAATTCGTCCAGGCGCACAATGTGATTGCGAAACCCTTTCTGAAAGTGCGCCGCGAAATCGACCAGCTGAAACTTGCTCATGATCCGAAGCCGTACAGCGAGTGAAACCGCCGCCGTCCGGCAATTCTCTCCATTTCCGCGCGCTTGATGCAAGTGCAAGCGCGATCGCCCGAGGTCATTTTGGTGATTTCCCGCCAGGGCGAATCGAGCGGCCGGTTATTGTCAGATGTGCAAAGAGCGCCCGCCGCGAAATCTAAATTCACCGTACCATTCAGCTCGAACGGCCATGGCATAACTCCTGCACCCTTTTGGGTTCCGAGGAGCGCGCCATGCCTACGTACGAATTCCATTGCCAGAAGTGCGGCAAGACTTTCGAACAGGTCTGGGCCCTGTCCGAATACGATAAACGGACCAAACAAAAAAACAAATGTCCGTCATGCGCCAGCACCCGAGTCGTCAAGGCGATTTCGCTGGTCCAGGTAAAAACCTCTAGGAAGAGTTGATGGAGGTTGTCCATGAACAACGCCGCGCTCAGTCCGATCCCGGAAAAAACCGTCGGCGAAATGATGACCACTTCTCTCGTCACCTTGCGCCTGCACGACACGCTGCGGCTTGCCGACGACATGCTTAATTTGACCCACGTGAGACACTTTCCGGTCATGGACGGAGATCGACTCGCGGGAGTCGTTGATCAAAATGATCTGCTTCACGCATCGATGGCTGCATTGGTCCGCCAGCGACAGAGTACCCTTCGTAGAGCGCTTGGAACCGTGGAAGTCAAAGACGTCATGAAACCGGCGGCCACCGTCTCGAACGACACCCCGATCCATGACGCCGCGGAAACGATGGTCGAACGGGGCATCGAGTGCTTGCTCGTACTTGACGAGGACAAGTTGGTGGGCCTAGTCACTCGCACCGATTTGCTGAGAGAACTGGCCAAAAGATGAGGCGACGAGGAGACCGACCATGCTCGTAGCTAACCGCATGACCCAAGAACCCATCACCGTGGAAGCGGACGATTTGTTGGTCCGAGCCGCGTACAAGATGCAGTCCGGTGGCTTTCGGCGGCTGCCGGTCGTGAGCGGCGGCAAATTGGTTGGCATGATCACCGACCGCGATTTGCGCGCGCACCAGGGGCACCTCGATCATACGAAGATCAATGGAGTGATGAGTGAAAATCCGGTTGCCGTCACGCCGGCGACCACCCTCGAAGAGGCCGCCAGGATCATGCTCGAGCGCCAGTTCGGCGGCTTGCCCGTGATCTCCGACGGGCGCCTCGTCGGCATCATCACGGCGAGCGACATCCTCGAAGCTTTTCTCGATGTGATGGGCGCATCGCACGGCGGCAGCACGCGCGTCGATTTCGTCCTCGAGGGCGAAGAGCACGGCTTCCTCGAAGCCACGCGGCTGGTGGCGCGCGAAGGCGGCGAAGTGTTGGGTGTCGGCACCTACAGAGAGAAGCTCGGCGAAAACCCGGTCTGCTACTTGCGCCTGCTCGCGACCGATCCGGAGCGGATCGCCAAAGCGCTGCGCGCGAGCGGCTTTAATGTTTTGGGCGTCCATCGCGTTACCTAGGAGCGATCAGGACGCGCGGACCTTCGGGCCGCAACCGTGCTGAACGATTGCAATGTCTTGAACGGCTTGAACCCAAAGTAAGAGGAGGCGCCTATGTCCCTGCAAGGCTACTGCCAAAAACCGGTGATTCGGATCGCTCCGGACGCCAACATTACCGAAGCCTGCCAATTGATGGAGCAAAACAACGTCGGCTGTCTCATCGCCGAACGTCAAGGCAGGCTTTGCGGCATTGTGACCGATCGGGATATTGCGCTCAGGGTCGCCGGCGCCAGGCGCGATCCGGAAAAAACGATGGTCAAAGACATCATGACCCCCGACCCGATCCGCATTTCGGTCGAAAAAGATCTGCGCCAGCTCACCGCCATGATGCACGCCTATCACGTCCGGCGCGTGCCGATCGTCAACGGTTTCGATACCACGGTCGGCATCGTGACGCTCGATGACCTGATCGCGCAATTGGGCGACGAGATGGCGGAGATCGGCAAGGCGATCTCGGAAGAATTTCCCCGCGGAAACGCCTAGATGAAAGAGCGGAGGTTCGAATGAGTAAGCCAGCGGCAAAGCAAGCTCATTTCCATTCACCGGTGGCGATCCCCGTCAACGGCGTCAAGCTCGATGGCATCCTGGTCGTACCCGAGCCGGCCCGAGGCATCGTCTTGTTTGTGCACGGCAGCGGCAGCAGCCGCTTGAGCCCACGAAATAATTTCGTTGCCGGAGAACTCAATGACGCCGGCTACGCGACATTGCTGATGGACCTGCTCACGCAATCGGAGGACGCAGAGTACCAGAACCGCTTCGACATCGATCTGCTCACCTGGCGCTTGGAGCGCGTCACTCAGTGGATCATGGAAGAGCCCCATTGCTCGGCGCTCGCCATCGGCTATTTCGGCGCCAGCACCGGAGCGGCGGCGGCATTGAACGCGGCGGCGACCTTTGGCTCAGCCATCGAGGCCGTGGTCTCGCGCGGCGGCCGACCGGATCTGGCGCTGGAGGCGCTGGCTAACGTCCGCTCGCCTACGCTGCTCATCGTCGGCGGCCTCGATCATGAGGTGTTCAAACTGAACCGGCAAGCTTATGAAAAAATCCAAGCCCAAAAGCATCTGGCGATCGTTAAGGGAGCGACCCATCTGTTTGAGGAGCCGGGCGCCTTGCAAGAAGTGGCGCGTCTGGCTGCGGCCTGGTTCGGCCGCCACCTCGGCAGCAAAGCCGGGGGACTGGCCGCTGCACGCAGCTGAAACCCAAACGGGTCGGAAATATCCTTAAAACTCGGCGACGGCGCGTTTGCGATCGGCCATCCCGGAATCACTGCTTGAGCGTCGCCAATGCCTTGTTGTAAAAACGTTCATCGACATATTTTTCCGCTTTGGGTACCGGTGCCTGCATCAGACCGGCGATTTCCCGCAGCTCGAGAATGCTACGGATCCCGTCGTAGTCGATCCGGCTGCGCGGCGTGAGGCCCATGGTCGGACTCAGCGTCGCCGCGTACATCGCTTCCGCGCGAACTCGATTGTTCTTGCTCTCGCCCAACAGCATTTCAACCGCGGCTTCCTTGTTCCTGTCATCCTGCAGCCAGTCCGTCGCGCGGATCATGGCGCGGGTAAAGCGGACCACGAGTTCCTCGTTGGCATCGGCCCAGGCGCGGCGCGTGGCCCCGAGACCGCGGGCGTAGTGTTTGACGTGGTCCTTGGCTTCGGTCAATACTTTGAAGCCGCGTTTCCTTATTTCGTCATCCGCCATACTCATCATCGCCGCGGAAGCCTCGCCCCGACTCATCGCATCGGCGCGCGCAATCGTGTTGCCGAACGATGTCACCGTGTAGTCGCGCTTCCATTCAAGGCCGTATTTCTTGAGGATCGCCATGGCCACCACGGCATAGCCCGTCGTGACGGCGTCGGCTGCCAGAACCTTGCCTTTGAAATCGCGATAATCGTTGATCTCGGGCGTAACGACGAGTTTTTGATCGACGCCCTGGCTGCCGCCGAGAAAGATCACGAAATCATTCTTCTGCGGGTCTTCACCTTGCCCCTCGGCCCAGGCGATGACATTATCGGCGTTGTTCAAGATCAAGTCGTACCTGCCGCTGATCAGATTGCGCAGCAACGTCGGCGAATCGGTGACCGTGTTGATTTCGACACGAATGTTCTCCTGTCGGAGAAAACCGTTGCGCTGGGCGGCGATGATCGCCGCGTCCTGGTTGAATAAGCCGATCTTGATCAGATCCTCAGCCATAAGCTTTACCGGCGACACCCCGCAACCGCGTGTGGCGCTGCCTTCCTTGCGTTATAATGATTTTCAATTTTCAACCTTAAGTCGGTCGCTCAATTGAATCGCCGTCCCGTCGGGCTGGGATTTCCGCGCCGCGCCTGCCGGCGTGACGGCAGCGAGCGTCTTGCGCAGGGTGTCGAGCGACTTGTCGAGTTCGCCTTTGATCGCTTCCGTGGTGCGAAACGCTTGTTCGAGGATCTCTTCGTCGTGCTTCTCTTTGAGATCGGCAAGCATGCGGGAGCGCGCCGCAACCAAGCGCGTGCGCCGGCGTCTGGCCGCGCTCAGAAAAGGCTTGACGCTGGTCACGAGGACCCCGCCGGCGATGCCGGCGCAAAAGATCAGCAGATCCGCGACCCAGTCGTCCATCTTCAGTGCTTCACGGTGTTGTCTGGTATTTGGATTACCAAGCCGAAAGAAGCCGCGAAATCAGACTCCCTCGCCCATGAAAGTGGGAGAGGGCAGGCGCGTAGGCTCATGATCCATTCGCGCGCTCATTCGTTAGAGCGAAAGTTTTTCCCAATCGGCGCTCGACGCATCGCGCGCGATCGCAAGACTGCCGTCCGAGCCGGCGAATACCGGATCTTTGACGACCACCGCGCGCCCGCCGCCGAGATCGAGCAAGCTCTTTTGAATCGCATCGCTCAAGCCGGTAATCAGCGACGACCCGCCCGCGAGGATGACGTTGTTACGCACCTTGTCCTGAAAGTCGGGTTCCACTTTAGACAATAAATCGAGCATCGTCTCGCAGATCGGCGGCAGGATGCTCTCGCAAGCCGCACGCATCTCGTTGGTGATGTCGATCTCCGTCGCTTTGCCTTTGACCGGCGCGCTCACCACCACCCGGTCCCTGGGCTCGCCGACGAAACTCCAGCGTTCCTTCCACTGGCGGATCATGTGAATGGAAAACTGCGCTTCGGGATGGCGCTCGCGGATCAATTTATCGAGCTGCTCGTCGATCGAGTCGCCGGCGTTGGGCAGGGTCCGCTGGTCCTCTTCCGTCGGATAGCGTCCCTGCATGACGCAGAAATCGGCGGTGCCGGCGCCGATGTCGATCACCAGCGCGTGGAGCAGCGCCTCGAGCCCGTAGGCTACTGCAAAAGGTTCGGAGACCAGCATCACGCTATCGGCAATGCCCTCCATGGTGTTGCGCAGATTTTGCCGGCTGACGCGGAACGCTTCGGCCGGCACGCCGACCACCGCGCGCACCCGCGACTTGCCCTTGCCTTTTTGTTTGATGCCGGCGACGTTGATCAAATGGCGGAGAATTTCCTGCACCGCCTCCTGGTCCTTCTCGGAGCCTTCCTTCATGATGCCGCGCTCGAGCGGCCGGCGTAGGTCGAGCATCGAGCGGTTGTCGAGCGCTTCGCGGCCCACCAGAACGGTTTTTTTCACCAGCTTGCGCGCCACCATGTCGAGCGGCCAGCCGACATAGCTGTCGATCACGTGACGCTCGCCATTGGAGGCGGAAATGGAACTGCGCGAGGTGCCGAGGTCAATGCCGACGCACAGTGTCTCGTTGGATTCTTCCATGAGTTAACTACCTTTCCTCGCAAGGCCGGCGAGGCTCTGGGCATAACCGCGGATGCCTTGGACCAGAGCCAGCGCGATACTTTCTCGATAATCGTCTTTTGTCAACAACTTGACCTCGTCGTCGTTGGACAAGCACGAGATCTCCACGAGCACCGCGGGCATTTGCGTGCCGATCAGAACGACGAAGGGCGCGCTCTTCACACCGCGGTTCTTCAGCGCCGGATTGGCCGGCCGGAGGGTCCGATAGAGATGGCTTTGGATGGTTTTGGCCAGGGCGCGCGACTCGTCATGGCGCGCATCGACGTAGATTTTTTCGAGAATTTTTTTGTAATCGGAAAGCGAATAGCCCGACTCCCTGTTTTCGATACTGGCGAGCTTGAGCGTCGCGGGATCGTCGCTGGGACCGACGTAGTAAGTTTCCAAGGCTCTGAGCGTGCGCGGTTCGAGCCAGTTGACATGGATCGATACAAACAGATCCGCCTTGTGCTCATTGGCGAAAGCCACGCGATTTTCCAGCGAAACGGCGTGGTCGGTTTCGCGCGTCAGCATGACCTCGTAAGGCTCGTTGGCAAGCAGGCGCTGCAGCCGCAGCGCCACGTCGAGGGTGATTTCCTTCTCCGTCACTCCCGAAGAAGAAATTGCTCCCGGCTCGCCACCATGACCGGGATCAATGACGATGCGCTTTACCGTAAGCGGAATTGTATTCCGATCGATGGGACGTGGGTTGACAAGTGGCTCCGCCGATTCAGGCGTGACTTCGGCATGGACCGGCAACATATTGCGGCTCTCGGCCGGTAGCGGCGCGCGCGCCGTCGAGACCACCGCGACTGGCCCCAATAGATAAGCCGCGCTAACCCCTAACAATCCTGCCAAACACCAGGATTTTCTAGATAATTTTCGCCGGCGGGAGCGCTGCAACCGAACCCGTTGCAACACCCCGATGTTATCCTGCACTACCCCGCGCAGCAGCTGGGACTTAGTTTCGTCGACAGTCGCCATCTATAGAGATATACGTTTGATTAGAAACGGGAACGCAAAGCTCCAAAAAAGGTAACGGCCTTGCTTCACCATGTCAACCAAAATCTCGACAACTCGCCGTATTCTAGCGTATTTTTCGCGCCGCGGGGCTGCATACGTAAAGTCCGAGCATGCACAGCGCGCCGGTAAAGCTCATCAGCGCGGTTGCCGCCTGCGCGCCAAGCGCCGAGGCCAGCGCTCCGATCACCATCCCGCCGGCCATGAGAATCACGTGCGTCTGATGGAATAGCGCCATGGTTCGGCCGCGAAATTCTCTCGGCGAATAGGCTTGAATGACCGTTTGCACCAGGGCGTGGGATGCCACGTGGCACAGTCCCATGATCGCCATCAAGGCCATGGACAGGGGAAACCACGTCGAAGCGGCGAAACCCACCACCAGCAAGCCGTAAATTCCGACCCCGCCGATCATCAGTAGGCCGCGCGGCAAGCGATCGCCGAGCGAGGCGATCAGCACCGAACTCGCCAGGGCGCCGATCCCCATCGCGGTGAGCAAGAGTCCCTGCCCCTTGGCGCCCACGCCGAGCAGGTCGCGCGCGAAAACCGGCAGCAGCGTGTTGAAGGGAATAATAAAAAACGACGCGTACACGACGACCAGGAGACCCGTGCGCACTTCCAGATTTTGCCAGCTGAATTTCCAGCCGCTGATAATGCTGCGCAAAAACCCTTCGTCGTGTCCGCCGTGACCGTGCGCCCCTGCGGCGGCCCGTTTCTCTTCGCGCAGCTTGTAATTCCAGATCACCGCCAAAATATAAAATGCCGCCTGCACCGCGTAAGCGCCGCCGGTATTCCAGCCGGCGATGATCATTCCCGCCAGCGCCGGACCGGTGATGCGGGCGACGTTGAACATCATCGCGTTCAGACCGATCGCATTGGTGAGCGCGCTCGGCGGCACCGAATCGGACACCATCGCGGCGCGCGAAGGTTGCTGAAAGGTCCAGACGCACGCCATCACCACCGCGCTCACATAAACATGCCAGGGCTCGATCGCCCGGGAAAAAATCAGCGCCGCGAGCAAACCGTAGAAAAGCGCATCGACCACCAGCGCCACCATCACCTGCGATTTGCGCGAATAGCGGTCCGCCGTGCTGCCGGCGATGGGCGCAAGCAGCAGAATCGGCAGCGCCTGAACCCCGCGCACCAGTCCGAGTTGAAACGACGAATTGGTCAGTTCGTAGATCAACCAGCCGCGCGTCACCTGGTCCATCCAGGTCGCCATCGAGGAAAACACGTTGCTGGTCCAGAGCAGGCGATACTGCGAATAGCGCAGCGCAGTAAAAATTTCGAGCGCGAAAAAGCCCTCGAACCAAGCCCGCAGCCGCTCGGCCGCGGCGCCGTTGCCAAGCTTCGCCGCAGCCTCGGACTCCCGATTATCGCCAAGAGGTGAACTCAGATCCGGCTCCCTTGCTCGATCGCGTGTCGCCGCGGCCTACACCGGCGCATGGCGCGAGCCGATGCGTTTGGCCACTTGCGCGTGCGCCATGACGACGCGCGGGTCGCGTTGCAGGGCGGCGACATAGCGCGCGCCGAACTCGTCGCCGCTCTGCGCCGGGATCAAGAGAAAGACCGCCTGCGTCATCACCGCCTCGACGCTGACCGAGGTCAATTCCTCTTTCGCATCCAGAGTCTCGTCGATCGCCACGATCAGTTGCGAGATCGGCCGGAGCCAGGCGAACCAGGGATCGCCGGTGAGCAGTTGGAAGAAATGATTGGGCGAATGTATCGGCCCTACCGTAGCTTCGTAAACCGCGCGTTCAGAGTCGAGCAGGACTTTGTGCAAGTGCAAGAGCGCATCGTGGAGCTCCAGCAAAGGGCGTCGAGCCGCCTCGCCGGCGGGCCGGTGATAGTGATCTTCAAATTTCATTGTCCTGCAATAATAACATGCTTGAACGGTCATCGCAGCTACCGCACCGTTCTGCCGAACCTAATATTTTCGAATTAGGCGAAACCGCATTGCAAACATCCTCCGCTCGCGCGAACTTGAGCTGGCCAACGCCACCATGCCGAGTATGCAAAAGATTACCCGAAGAGGTGTATTGACTCTGCCAATATTTACGGTAGTTTGCTCTGCGATTTGTCACTTATAGGTGATCAAATGCACCGATCAGCAAGGAGGTAACGTGGCCAAACTATCGTTAAAGCAAAACTTTTCCAACTCGCAGGCGATCTTCTGGGGTTCGTTTTACGTAATTTTTATAACCGTCGGTCTGGCCTTCGGACAATCTAAAACGATCATCGACGAGTGGGCCAGCGTTCAGCCGCCCAAGCCGCCCGAACTGAAGGCGGTCAAAATCGACGATCCTAAATCGACCGCGTTCCTTGTTCTCGATCTGGTGAAGCAAACGTGCAACAACGATCGCCGGCCGCGCTGCGTCGCCTCCGTGCCGAAGGTGCAATCTTTTTTGTCACAGGCCAGGAGCAAGGGGCTGACGGTCATTCACAGCTATACTTCCAGCTCGACTCCCGCCGATTTCCTGTCCGACGTAGCGCCGAACGCCGGCGAGCCGTTGGTACGCGCGTCGGCGGATAAATTTGTTGGCACGGATCTAGAAAAAATTCTTAAGGATAAGGGCATCAAGACCGTAATTGTCGTGGGTACGGCAGCACATGGCGCTGTCGTCTCCACCGGCACCCAAGCCGCATTCAGAGGCTTTAGGGTTGTTGTTCCGGTCGACGGGATGTCCTCTGAGAACACCTATTTCGAGCAGTATGTCGCTTATCATTTCACCCAGGCGCCCGGTGTCGCGCAGCAGTCGACGTTGACAAAATTCGACATGATCCAATTTCAGTAAAAAGGAGGATCTCATCAATGGAGCGAAAAAAAGCCAGCGATTTCGACCCGCAGCTGCTTGGTCTATTCCACAAATACATTCACGGGGCCATTGACCGGCGCGAATTTCTGGAGGGCGCAGCGAAATTCGCCGTCGGCGATATGACCGCACTGGGTTTATGGGAAATGCTCCGGCCCAATTACGCTTGGGCACAACAAGTGCCGAAGGACGATAAACGGATCAGAGCAGATTACGCCTTTTATTCATCCCCCAATGGTAATGCAACCGATGGCAAGATGCGTGGCCTGCTCGCCCGACCGGCGAACGGCAATAAATTTCCGGTCGTGCTGGTAATCCACGAAAACCGCGGTCTCAACCCCTATATCGAAGACGTTGCCCGCCGCTTGGCCGTGGCCGGTTTCATGGCGTTAGCGCCGGATGCCCTATGGCCGCTGGGGGGATATCCTGCAGTCGATAAGTACGGCACCGAAGCCGATGAAAAGGCGGCGGTGATGTTCAGAAAACTCGACAACCAAAAGACCGAGGAAGATTTGGCGGCCGCGGCCGAGTTTTTATTGAAGCACCCGCAATCGACGGGCAAACTGGGCGCGGTGGGTTTCTGTTTCGGCGGCGGTATGGTCAATCGCCTGGCCGTGCGACTGCCGGAACTCGCGGCCGCGGTGCCGTTTTACGGCAGAGCGCCGGCAGCTGAACTGGTTCCAAAGATCAAAGCAGCCATACTGGCCCACTTTGCCGATCAAGATCCCAATACCACCGGTACGTGGCCTGCATACGAAGCCGCCCTCAAAGCGAATGGGATCAGGCATGAGGGGTATATCTACCCCAACACCTTCCATGGATTTCATAACGACACGACGCCCCGCTACAACGAAGAGGCTGCGAAGCTCGCCTGGCAGCGCACCTTGAATCATTTCGACAGGTATCTAAAAGAGCAGGTTTGAATAGTCGGAACGGCACTCCACTTTTTTTCCTCCCCCGGGGCTATCTCGGGGGAGGATGAAGGAGTCACCGCGCCGGTAGAGGCTCCGCGCCCGCCAGTTTGTTAAACAGCTCCACGACGTTGGCATCGCGCGGCAGCTCTCGGATCACCTTGGTCAGGGTTTCGGCTGTCAGCGGCGACGGCGTCTCGCCCGAGAGTTTTTGATACTCCTTGGCGAACTCGGGATCGCTGAACGTCTTGCGCATCGCATCGGCGAGGATTTGCACCCGCTCCGCAGGCACGCCCGGCGGCAGGAAAAAATTCTGCCCGGCGATGCGGAAGGCGCGGAACATGTCGATCATCTTTTTCTCGCGCTCCGTTTTTGCGAAGGTCTCCGCTTCCGCTACCTGGCCGAAGCGCGGGTGGCGCTCGCCTTTGGGAATCTCAATGCTGGCGTGAATGTCGACCAGTCCCTTTTCCAGCCAATCGCGGTTACGCCTGATCAATGAGTCGCCGGTGGTGACGCGGGAATCCGCCTCGCGCTGAGCCAGGGCGACGTCGATCTCGGGGCCGGTAAACCCGACGACAAATCTCGGCTCCTTGAGCCCTAGAAGGTAGGCGAAAACCCGCCCGGTGATATAAATCGGATGGCCCACCGACTGGCTCGCGATGCGCACGCCGCTGGCGGCGCGGAGTCTTTCCAAATTACCCAAACCGGCATCCCGGTGAGTGATGAACAAATAGTGCTGCGCGCTGTCCGGCGTGCCGAGATAAATCAGTTTGTCGATATCGTATTGCACTCCGGGCTCGCCCAGCACCGCATTGGCGACCAGCGCCGCGCCCATGCTGCCGATCGTCAAGCCATCGGGCTTGGCGACTTTATAGACATGGTTCGCCGCCTGCCGGCCGCCGCCCGCGCCCATATGCTGGATGACGATTGCCGGATTGCCGGGAATGTGCTTGCGCAGGCTGTTCACGACGCCGCGCGTACGCAAATCGGCCGAGCCAGCCGGCGGCCCGCCGAGAACCACGGTAATCGTCTTGTCCTGGTAAAACGGCGCCTGCGCGAGAGCCGTCGCGCTCGTCAGACTCGTCAAGAGCAACCATGTCAAGACGCGCTTCATTCGATCACCTCGCCAAAAAGGAATTTGCTCGCCCACGCCTTTTACCCGACTCTCAATTGAATGTCTATTTTCCAATCGTTGCTATGACCTCGGATTCCTGACCTCCGACCTCATGACCTCCGACTTTTGACTTGGCAGGCGCTTCTGAGCTATGGAAGGCTCCATCAGCCGCCGGGCCGAATTCATGCCGCGGCTAAGGGAGACGCTCCAATGATTCTCTGGTTGTGGATTAACCATCTGATTCTGCTCGCTGCGCTGCTGCTCGGGCTTTTTTACGCCCCTGGCTGGTCCGCCGAGCTTCAAGATGATTGGAAACGCGTCCTCGAGGCCGCCCGCAAGGAAGGAAAAGTCGTTGTCGGTGGTCCACCCACCGCGGTCTTGCGCAAACAATTCAAGGAAACCTTCGAGAGCCGCTTCGGCATCGAGCTCGAGCTGCTCTCGGCGCCCGGGCCGCAGAATGCCCAGCGCGCGATGGCGGAAGCGAAAGCCGGGGTCAAGTTTTTCGACGTTCTGCACGGCGGTTCCGGGACGCTTCAGCCGCTCAAGAATGGTAATCTGCTGGCGCCTTTCGGCGATTACATGATTCTCCCCGAAGTGCGCGATCCCAAGCAGTGGTGGGGCGGTCATCTGTGGGAAGACAACCTTAAAACCAACCGCTTCATCTATTCCTTCACCGCCGATTTCTCGGTGCCGCCCTTCTATAATTCCGATCTGGTGCAACCCGGCGAGATCACCTCCTACGACGACCTGCTGCAAGCCAAATGGAAAGGCAAGATCGGCATGTTCGAGCCGCGCGTGCCGAGCGCGGGCCAGGGCCTGTGGGGCTATCTGCTGCGCGCCAAAGGAAAAGAATTTCTCCAGCGCCTCGCCGAGCAACAATTATACATTCACCGCGACGGACAGCAGATCGCGGTAAATCTGGCCAAGGGCAATCTCGCCGTCGCTCTGGCGCTGGCGCAGCGTTTCGTCGATCCCTACATCAACGGCGGTTTGCCGATAAAAGTTCTATCCTCGATCAAAGAAGGAATGGGCGGCAGCAACGGCTTCGGCACGGTCGGCGTGCTGGCGAACGCGCCCCATCCCAATGCCACCAAAGTCTACATCAACTGGCTGCTCGGCAAGGAGGGCCAGGACCTGTATGGCCGCGCCCTCACGCAGGGGAGCCGGCGGCTCGATGTCCATACCAAGTGGCTGGCGCGCTACAACACGCCCGCCGCAAAAGACGTGACGACGCCGTAAGAGTTCGAAAAAGTGCGCTTTTACGGCGAAGACGTGATCGTGAATTGGCGCGAACCGGCCGGCGAGTTCGCGCGCAAGATCTTGAAATAAAAAGGAGGGGACTTGCCCCCTTCCGAAACGGGAGCGTCCCTTGCGCGGTTGCTCGCCGGTTCAGCGGCAGAAATTTTCTTCTTAGCGACAGGGAGGAGGCCAAACATGCGCTACGAACTCTACTACCAACCCTCGATCCAGGGCCGCGGCGAATTTGTCCGGCTGCCCCTTGAAGACGCCGGCGCGGACTACGTCGATGTTGCCCGCGATCCCGCCTTCGGCCGAGCCGGGATCACGAAAATTCTCGAGGATCCCGCTGTCGAACACCCGTCTTTCGCGCCGCCGTTTATAAAAGCCGGCAAGCTGATGATCGGCCAGACGGCCAATATCCTGCAATTTCTCGGGCCGCGCCTCGGCTTGGTGCCGAAGGATCAGACAAGCCGCATCTGGGCGCACCAGATGCAGCTGACGATTACCGATTGGGTCGCCGAAGTCAGCCTGGTGCACCATCCGATCGCCAACGCGCTTTACTATGAGGAGCAAAAGGAGGAAGCGAAAAAGCGCGCCTCCTACTTTACCTCGCTGCGCATCCCGAAGTTCATGGGATACTATGAAAAGATTCTCAACAAAAATTCCAAAGGCAGCGTCTTTCTATTTGGCAGGCAAATTTGCTACGTCGATTTGTCGCTGTTTCAAATGGTCGAAGGGTTGCGCTACGCCTTTCCAAATACCATGGCCAAGCTCGAACCGAATTATCCCAGGATCATAGCCGTGCACGACAAGGTCGCCGGCCGGCCCAGAATAAAAAAATATCTCGCTTCGCTGCGCCGCCTGCCCTTCACCACCAACGGCATCTTCCGCCATTATCCGGAGCTGGACGAGTAGGCAAGCTCACCACAGACCTTTTCATCTCTCGATGATCATGGGTTGATGTAATTTTTGCGCTCTTTGCGTTCTTTGCGGTCAAATTCTCCGATTCCGAAAACCTTGTGACCCATGTGCCCTTTGTGGTTAATCCCCAACTCGTCACAGTCTCGGGCCTCATGTCTCGGGTCTCGGGTTTTCCGAACGCGAGAGCGGACGTTTATCTATCTAGCGGCCTGCTTGAGCGCAGCTTGAATCGCGCGCGCGGTGTACACGCGCGCCAGATGGGCGCGGTAATCGGCGGCGGCGCTCAAATCTTCCAGCGCCTCGACGCCATCGGCGACCACCATGGCGGCATCCTCGATCGCCTTGGGGCTGGGTTTTTTGCCGAGCAGTTTCGCCTCGACCGAGCGCGCGCGAAACGGCTTGTCGGCGAGACCGCTGATGCCGATGCCGATGTTTTCCAGATGACCCCGGCCATTCAAGCGTAGCGACGCCGCCACGCCGACAACGGCAAACCCCGAGGCTTGCTGCGCCATTTTTTGATAAGCCGCGCCGGCCCGGCGGCCCGCCGCCGGCACTTCGACCGCGATCAGAATTTCGCGCGGCTCCAGCGCGGTCGCGAGCGGTCCAAGGAAAAAATTTTCGCTCTCGAGCGCGCGCTCGCCGCTCGCCCCGGCGATTTTCAAGCAAGCGCCGAGCGCGAGGACCGCCGCCGGCCAATCCGCCGCCGGGTCGGCGTGCGCCAGGCTGCCGCCGATGGTGCCCCGGTTGCGCACCTGCACGTCGCCGATCGCATGGGCCGTCTGGCAGAGCAGCGGACAGCTCTTTTTCAACAATGCCGAGCTTTCGATTTGATAGTGGGTTGCTAACGCGCCGATCACAATCCGGTCGCCCTGCTGTTTGATTTCGTTCAAACCGGGGATCTTGCCGATGTCGATCAGCACTTTGGGCTGGGCGAGCCGGAGCTTCAACAGCGGCAGCAGGCTGTGGCCTCCCGCCAACAGCTTGGCATCTTCGCCATGCCTGCCGAGAGCACTCAGCGCTTCGGCGACGCTCCGCGGCGCCAGATAATCGAAACTCGCCGGGATCATCGCCGTCCTCCCGCTTTCGCCTTTCCGGCGCCCCGGCACAGGCGCCAGATTTTTTGCGGCGTCAGCGGCATATCGATGTGCGTCACGCCAAACGGGGCGAGCGCGTCGATCACCGCATTGACGGCGGCCGGCGTCGAGCCGATAGTGCCCGCCTCGCCGATGCCTTTGATCCCAAGCGGATTTACCGGAGTCGGCGTTTCCGTGCGCGCCAGCATCAAACGCGGTACATCCGCCGCCCGCGGCAGCGCGTAATCCATCAGGCTGCCGGTGACAAGCTGGCCGTTCTCGTCGTAAATCACTTCTTCGTAGAGCGCCTGCCCGAGCCCTTGCGCAATGCCGCCCTGCAGCTGTCCATTCACCAGCAGCGGATTGACGACGTTGCCGCAATCATCTACCGCGATGTATTTTATTATCTCGACGCGGCCGGTCTCCGCCTCGACTTCAACCACGCAGATATGCGTGCCGAACGGAAAGGTAAAATTTTTCGGTTCGAAAGTTGCCTCGGCCGCCAATGCCACCGGCAAATGGCCCGGCAGATTCTTCGCGTCGCTCGCCTGTTCGGCGATTTGCCGGATCGTAAGCACCTTGCGCGGCACGCCCTTGACGTTGAATTGTCCGTCCGCGTATTGCAAATCGTCGCTGTCCACTTCGAGAAAATGGCTCGCGAGCTGGCGCGCTTGCTCTCTGACTTTTTCCGCCGCCTGGTAAACCGCGATGCCGCCCACGGCGGTGGCGCGGCTGCCGAACGTACCGATGCCCTTGGCGACGCTCGCCGTATCGCCGTGAAAGACGTTGACGCTTTCCAGTTCAACCCCCAGCTGGTCGGCGACGATTTGTGCGAAGCTGGTTTTTTGTCCCTGGCCGTGCGGCGACGCGCCGGAGTAAACGTTGACTTTGCCGTCAGCTTTGACTTCGACCTTGCCAAACTCCCAAAACCCCGGCCCCATGGCGCAGATCTCGACGTAAGTCGAAACGCCGATGCCAAGATACCGGCCGCGGCCGCGCAGCCGCTTTTGCTCGCGCCGCAGTTGCTCGTAGCCGGCGAGCTTGAGCGCGCGAGCGAGCGCAAGCTGATAGTTGCCGCTGTCGTAAGCGAGGCCGGTCGCGGTCTTGAAGGGAAATTCTCTCGGCGCGGGGAAATTTTTCTGCCGCACTTTGACCGGATCGAGTTTAAGCTCCTGCGCCAGCCGATCCATCAGCCGCTCGATCACGTAGGTCGCTTCCGGCCGGCCCGCGCCGCGGTACGCGTCCGTGGACATTTTATTGGTGAACGCCGCTTTCACTTCGATGCCGATGGCGGGAATTTTATAGCAGCCGGACAGCATCAATCCCGTGAACGGCGGAATCGCCGGCGTGAACAACTGATGGTAAGCGCCGATATCGGCGATCACTCGGTAGCGTAAACCGAGCAGCGTACCGTCTTTTTTTACCGCCGCTTCCACTTCGCCGATCTGGCCGCGCCCATGAATCGTCGCTTGAAAATTTTCCCGCCGCTCTTCGATCCATTTGACCGGCCTGCCGAGCTTGATCGAAAGGCACCCAAGCAACGCCTCTTCGGCGTAAACGTTAAGCTTGCTGCCGAAACCGCCGCCCACTTCGGGCGCGATGACGCGCACCTGAGCTTCGCCAAGCTTGAGCATTTGCGCCAAATGGGTCTTCAGCAGATGGGGAATCTGCGTCGAAGACCAGACGGTGAGTTCTTTCGCGTCGGCGCGGTAGTGCGCCAGAACCCCGCGCGTCTCCATCGCGTTGGGCGCCATCCGTTGATGGACCAGCCGCTGCTTGACCACTTTGTCGGCTTCGGCAAACGCCTTCGCGATTTCGCCCTGCTCTTGCTGCCAGCTGAAGGCCAGATTGTCCGGCCATTCGTCGTGGATGACCGGCGCGCCCGGTTCGAGCGCTCTTTCAGCATCGATCACCGCAGGCAGAGGCTGGTAGTCGACGGCGACCAAGTCAAGCGCGTCCCGCGCCGCATAGCGATCCTCGGCCACCGCCACCGCGATCGGCTCGCCCACATAGCACACTTTGTCGACCGCGAGAACGTAGTGCTTGGGTATGCGCAGCGTCGGATTGTCCGCGGTGGTTGGAATCGTGCCGACCTCGTCTTTTAATTCGGCTCCGGTGAAAACTGCGGCCACGCCGGAAAGGCTTCTCGCGGCTCCAGCGTCCACGCTCTTGACGCGCGCGTGCGCGTGCGGGCTGCGCAGGATCGCCGCATGGAGCATGCCCGGCAACTTGATGTCATCGACATATTCGCCGAGACCGCGAATCAGATTGGGATCCTCGCGCCGTTTGACTTTGGCGCCGACAAGTTTGCTGACCGGCATCGCTTCGCTCCAGTTTCGGCTTCCGAGCCTCGTGTCTCAGGTTTTTGAACTTACAGCCCCGAGACGCGAAACTATTGCCTCCTCTTGCTTTTGACTTGGGACTTTTGCCTTTGCATGCGCGCCGCCATTTGCACGGCATCGACGATATGCTGATAGCCTGTGCAGCGGCAGAGATTGCCGTCGATGGCATGGCGGATCTCGGTCTCGTTGGGCCGCGGGTTTCTGAGCAAGAGCTGGTAGGCCGAAAGGATCATCCCCGGCGTGCAAAAACCGCATTGCAAGCCGTGACACTCCCAGAAAGCCTGCTGGATCGGATGGAGCTTATCGCCTTCTGCCAGCCCTTCGATCGTCAACACCTCGCCTCCATCCGCTTGAACCGCCAGCACCGTGCATGCTTTGACCGAAGCTCCGTCGAGCATCACCGTACACGCTCCGCAAATGCTCGTATCGCAGCCGATATGGGTGCCGGTGAGCCCGGCGCCATCGCGCAACAGATGTACCAGCAGCACGCGCGGCTCGACGTCGAAGCGCCGCTCTACGCCGTTGATTTTGAGCGAGATGTTTTGGCTTGCCATGTTTGCAGCTTCCGACTCGTCCTATACCGTAACCGGCGGTTTGCCGGCAAGGACTTTTTTACCCGGACCTTTTCATCCCGGCGCACACTGATACAATCTCCACCCATCTGCTAACGACTCATAAAAAGGGAGATCGAACCATGGCGACAAAATTCACCGGAGGATGTCTGTGCGGTGCGGTCCGTTATGAATGTACGGCCGAGCCTATTTTCATGGGCAACTGCCATTGCCGCGATTGCCAGAAGGCGAGCGGCGGGGCCTATGATCCCGACATCGGTTTGCCGGCTGCGGCGTTAAAGATCACGGGCAAGGTCAAATATCACGACACCCGAGCGAATAGCGGCAATACCTTGAGCCGCGGCTTTTGCCCGGAGTGCGGCTCGCGCTTGTTCGCAAAGACCAGCGGCATGCCGGATCTGGCGATGATTACAGCCGGCAGCCTCGACGATCCGAGCCAGTACAAACCGACCATGGATATCTTTACTTCCAGGGCGCAACCTTGGGACTACATGAATCCAGCGCTGGCGAAATTTCCCGAGATGCCGCAATGAGAATTACTAACGAGTTCATGGCGTAGCGGCATCAAAAAAAGCTGAGGGGCGTGCCGCCCGTTAACTTACCTCATCGAATGGTCCACACAGCTCCGGCAAGCCAAGGGGTGAGTCGTGGAAAGCGCGGGCATCCGAAGCGAAAGGTCGAGTTCGGGCCCGCTACCTCGAAATAAACGCCACTGGCGTGGCTCGGGCGGTGGCCTGCGAGGCAGAGAACCATTGCCCGCGCTTGGAACGAGTCGCCTCTTGGCTTGCGTACCGAATCGTCCAAATAGCTCGGCAAGCCAAGGGGTGAGTCGTGGAAAACGCGGGCATCCGAAGCGAAAGATCGGTTCGGGCCCGCCACCTCGAAATAAACGCCACTGGCGTGGCTCGGGCGGTGGCCTGCGAGGCAGAGAACCATTGCCCGCGCTTGGAACGAGTCGCCCCGTGGCTTACGCACCGAATCGTCCAAATAGCTCGGCAAGCCAAGGGGTGAGTCGTGGAAAGCGCGGGCATCCGAAGCGAAAAGTGCGCAAAGCCTCGCTACGCGGCGCGATCTTATCTAGCGCCGGCGCAGTTCCTGCAGCAACGATTGCAGCTCGCGATTGCCCGCATCCAGGCGCATCGCACTTTCGGCGTTCTGCAGCGCCTTCAAGTAGTCGCCGCTTCGGAAGAACGCCTTGGCCAGGCCGAACAGCGCATCGAAATGATTCGGCGCCAGCTTGACCGCTTCGCTGTAGGCGGAAATCGCCTGCGTCACGCTGCCCTTCGCAAGCAACGCGCCGCCGTGCCCCACCAGCGCGCGCACCAAGTCGCTGCGCGCCTCGGCGGAGTTCGTCCGCAAGCCGAGGATTTCGCGAAAAGCATCAATCGCCGAAATAAAATCACCCGACGCGAGAGCGCTTCGGCCATAGCCGAAGAGCGCGTCGATCAGGATCGAGACCGCCTCGGACTTGGTTTCGTCCGGCACCAATTGATAAGCCCGGCGCAAAGCGGTTAGCGCCAGACTCCAGCTTCTTAGCCCGATATAAGCTCGTCCCAGATACAGGTATGCGCGGCCGAAATTCGGATCGAGCTCGGTGGCCTTTTGAAAGCGCTCTGCCGCTTGCTGATACCTGCCCTGATTGTACAATGCCAAACCTTGCTCGAACTCGCTTTGGGCGCTCGGGCCGAAGCCGGGTATCACCGAACACGAACTCATCAACCAGCCCGCTAAAAGAAACGAAAAAAATCGCCGGCTCATCCGCATAGAACCTCACTGATCGTGAAATGACCCCTGAATCGTAAAACCTATAGCAGAAAACCGGGCCGGATAATAATCGAGTTTCTGACCGATTCTTAATCGCCGCCGCCTCTGATCGCGCTCTCCGCTTTGTCGCCGGCGCGTTTTGACAGAGCCAGGGCGATTCGGATAAGGTTCGATCATCTCGGCCGATGAGGACAAGAATATGGCAGAACTCAGTTTGCTCGATGCCGACTCCCACGTGAGCGAGCCTTTGAATCTTTGGCGGGAACGATTGCCGTTGAAATACCGCGATATCGCGCCTCATATGGAAACCCGCTACAAGGATCAGCCGGGCGCCTGGTGGCACATCGAAAGGGATCGCCAGCCGCATAACGTCATCCTCGGTTTCGGCGCCAACAAGTCGATCGACGAGCTGCAAAAACTGCTCGACAGCTTTTCTTACGCCGGCGCCCACCGCGGCGGTTGGGACCCGGCGCAGCGGCTCAAGGACATGGATTTGGACGGCGTCGCCGGCGACGTGCTCTATACGACGCTCGGATTCCGCATGTTCTGGATCCGCGATGCCGGCTTCCAACGCGCCTGTTTTCAGGTCTACAACGATTGGCTCGCCGAGTTCTGCAGCTATGCGCCCAAGCGCCTCAAAGGATTGGCGCTGATCTCGCTCTATGACGCCAAACAAGCCGCCGCCGATCTGGCGGAGTGCGCCAAGAAAGGTCTCGCCGGCGCCATCATTTGGGCGTCGCCGCCGGAAGAACTGCCGTTCCATTCGGAAATTTACGATCCGTTTTGGGCCGCGGCGCAGGAACTCAAGATGCCCTTGAGCTTGCATGAGTTCGCCGGTTTTCAGTGGGTCGACTGGGACTCCAATCAAACCAAACGCACCATCGCGCAAGCGATCAACTCCCATGAAGTCGAGAGAACCTTTTCGACCCTGATCCTTTCCGGCGTGCTCGAACGTTTTCCCGGCCTGAAAGTCGTCTCGGCGGAGCTGAACTGCGGCTGGCTGCCGTTTTTCCTGTTCCGCATCGACGAGCGCTTCAGCGCCACCGGCATCCGCTTTCGCGGCACGCCCTTTCCCACCAAGCTGACCATGAAACCGAGCGACTATTTCCGCCGCCAGCTTTACGCGACCTTTATCGACGACGGCTTCGGTATCGCGCACCGCCACGAGATCGGCGTCGACAATATCTTGTGGTCGTCGGATTTTCCCCACAGCGCGACATTCTGGCCCAAGTCGGCGGAAAAGATCGCCGCCGATTTCAGCAAGGTCGATGAAGCCGACAGGCGCAAGATTCTCTGGGACAATACGGCGAAGCTCTACGGCTTCGAAGCGAACTTGAACTAGATTCACCGCCGGCGCGCGATGAGCGCGCGCGGCACAGGAGAGCAGATGGACTACCGGATGATTTCGGCCGACGATCACATCGACCTCGGATACTTGCCGCGGGACCTCTGGACCGCGCGCCTGCCCAAGTCACTGCAGGACCGCGCCCCTCATGTCGAGGACCGCGGCGAAAAGGGCGAATACTGGGTTTGCGACGGCGAGACCTGGGCCGAATACCGCGGCGAGCGCTGGTTCGCGCGCTCGAACCGCACCCGGCTCGCCCTCGATCGCGGCGGTGTCGGCGAGGCGCATCGGCCCACCACCACGGCAAAGCGGCTCATCGACATGGACCGCGACGGCGTCGAAGCTTCGCTCATGTTTCCGCCGATCATCGCCATGCAAGTAGGCGACGCCGAGTTGCGCAACGCCACCGTCCGCGCCTACAACGATTGGGCCTACGAATTCGGCCAAACCGCCCCCCAGCGTTTCTTTCCTGTCGCGATGTTGTCCACCGTCGATGCCGAGGCCGCCAGAGAGGAACTGATTCGCGTCGCACGAATGGGATTCAGGGAAGCCAACTTTCTTGTCAATGACGTTACCCTGGAAATGAATCTCAAGCCGTGGGACATCTTTTGGGATGCCGCCGAGGACGCCGGCATCGTGGTTTCGTACCACGTCGGCGGCAGCGTGCAAAAAGATTCGGTGCGGGCCACCCTCGATGCGGTCAAGCCCGGCGAGCGCCAGGGCGTTTTCGACATGGGCCTGAGCAACGGCGCGACTTCGTTCTTCAATCCGTTCGTCAATATGTTCAACTTCGGCACCCTCGAACGCCATCCGAAACTGAAATTCTGCCTCGCCGAATCGGCCATCGGCTGGATCCCCTTCGTGGTCCAGGAAATGGACTACCGCTACAAACGCCAGTTCGAGCGCCGCAAGGCCGCCGATATCCCGCTCAAGAACATGCCGAGCGAAATTTTCAAGCGGCAAGTCTGGGCCACCTATCAGACCGATTTCGTCGGTCTCCATCTGGTCGAATTCTTCGGCGACGGCCATATCATGTGGGGCTCCGACTATCCGCATCCGGACAGCACCTGGCCTTTTTCCAAGGAAGTGATCGCCAAGGACTCGGCGCACCTGGCGCCGGAAATCAAGAAAAGGGTCCTGCGCGACAACGCCGCCGCGCTATATGGTTTAACCCATTGAGGATCGGGACTCCGCACCACGAAGGACGCGAAGAGCACGAAATCGGAAAAAAATTGATTATCTCAAACCTTCGTGTCCTTCGGGCCTTCGTGGTGAACTGAATTTCCTTTCAAAGAGGTCGGCCATGGCCAAGAACGGATTCAAGATCATCGACAGCGATATGCACGTGATGGAGCCGCCCGACTTATGGGAGAAGTACATCGACGCGAAGTTTCGCCACCGCGCGCCGCGCGGCATGACCAGCCACAACGTGCGCGACTTGAGGCTGGTTCATCCCGACGGCAAGGAATGGTCGCGCAGCACTACGCCGGCCAACGATCCCGCCAAGGGCAAGAACTTCGAAGAGAAGCAGCGCATTCTCGGCAATGACGCCGCGCGCGGCTGGACGTCGGCCGTCCAGCTTGAGGCCATGGACATCGAGGGCATTGACATCGCCGTGCTCTATCCGACGCGCGGGTTGAGGGCGCTGGTGGACGACCGGATGGACAGCGAGTTCGCCGCCGCCATGGCGCGCGCTTACAACGACTGGATGTATGATTTTTGTCAGGAAAATCCCGCGCGCCTGATCGGCGCCGGCATGCTCTCGCCGTTCAGCATGACGGACGCCGTCGGCGAGGCGCGCCGCTGCGCCGAGCAACTCGGCTTTCGCGCCGCTTTTTTGCGCGCCAACCCGCTCGTCGATCATCAGTGGCAGAGCGAGTACTACGATCCTCTGTGGGACGCCTTGGAGGATCTCAATCTCTCGCTCGGCTTTCACGAATCCACCAGCACCGGACGCAATCAGGTCGGCGAACGCCTGGAGCCCAACTTCATGCTGCGGCGTGTGTTTGCCCAACCGATCGAACAGATGCTCGCGCTCGGCTGCTTTTGCGCCGGCGGCGTGTTGGCGCGCCATCCGCGCCTGCGCGTGGCCTTTTTGGAAGCGAACTGCAGTTGGCTGCCATGGCTGCTCTGGCGTCTCGATGAAGCCTGGGAGCTTGACGGCGATGTCTGGGCGGCCGAAGTTAAAGAGAAACCGAGCGAATATTTCAAGCGGCAATGCGTCGTCTCCATCGAGCCGGACGAGATGATCGCCACCAGCGTGCTGGCGCAGGTGGGCAACGGCAACCTGGTATTTTCCACCGATTATCCGCACGTCGATTCGCGCTATCCCGAAGCGGTCAATCATTTTCTCAGACTGCCGCTAGGCGAGGCCGACAAACGGAAAATCCTCTGGGACAACTGCGCCCATTATTACGCCATGTGAAAAATGGCCGGCGCAAAGATGGTAAGGATTGCAGAGAGGGGAACCCGACGCCCGAATCAGCAATGTCAATCAGGTAAAGAGAAGCTCGGTTGCTAGTAGTAGTCCCCCTTTGCAAAAAAGGGGGGGGGGGAATAGGGGATGTGATTTTTTCACAGCTCCAGGGGGATCAAAGGGGATCTCTGATTTGAGTGACCTTACACGCTTGGCGCGAGAAATTTTATCGACAGGAGGCCTGCTATGACAACCATTGAGCCGAAAGGCGCCGTCCATTGGATCGATCACTACGTCGTCGGCACGAATGATCTTCCGGCTTGGAGCTATTGGGCGCACCACGCGACCGGTCTGCCGATCCGGCCGATCAACGGCCTTACCACCAACATGCGCAAGAAAAACACGCCGATTTTTTGCTTCATGTGGTGGGACGACGAGTCATGCCGGATCGGCGCCTTTCTCCAGCCGGAAAACTATCCCAAGGCCAAGGAGCTAGGCCAGGACATGCCGCGCTGCGGTTTTTACATCCGGCGCGAGGACATCGACGCGCATCTCAGCCGTCTCGACAAGCACAAGATCCCGCACACCGATCCGGTTAAAACCGCCGCGCACGGCGAAGAAGGGACGGTGATCTGCTTCGCCGATCCCGACGGCAATCAATATGAATTTTGGGCGCCGGCCGAGCTGCCGCTCGGCGCCATGGAAGTGCGCACCAGCGAAAACGTCGGCCGCATCAGCCATTGCGTTTACGGCTCGCGCGATCTCGCGCGCACCGCCGCCTTTTTTGAGAAGTACTGCGGCATGGCCACCGAACGAAACGCCAAAACCGCGGAGGGGACGCTGGTCCTGCGCATGCGCGCCGGCGCGCGGCTGATTTACAAGCTGGTCGGTGAGGTGGATGAGCGGATCGCCGGCCACAGCCCGTGGTGGGACATGCACACCGCCTTCACCGTGCGCGAGGAAGAATTTTTTCCCAACTACCGGCGCATGTGGGAAGGCTTGCCCGAAGAAGCCGGGCCGAAGGAACACTTGAACGACTCGCGCGAGAAGGAAGACAACTTTCCGGCGCGCACCGGTTTGCACCGAAGTCCGGTCGGATACAAATGGAAAGAGATCTACCAGCGCGGCGATGAATTCTACGACTGGGACGGCCACGCTTTTCACTTCATCGGCGGCATCCCGAAAAATGCCGACGGCTCGCTCGCGCTCTACAAGCCCAAAGAGCAGGAGGAATACTTGCGCGAGCTGGCGGAGTCGCTGAAGCGGGGCCTGCAACCGTAGAAAGGGCTTTCTCCAAACGTGTCGCAGCGCAGCCCCAGTTTCGGCCTCATCCTATCGAACCGTGCTCTGGTCACCAAAGGCACGCCGGCCGGCGAGCTGATCGACATGGCCGTGGCGGCCGAAAACAGCGGCTTGATCGACGCGGTCTGGGTCGGCGACAGCATTCTAAGCAAGCCGCGCCTCGAATGCATTCCCCTGCTCGGCGCCATCGCCGCGCACACCTCCCGCGTCAAACTGGGCGTCGCCTGCATGGCCACCATCGCGCAGCGCAATCCCGTGCTGCTCGCTTTGCAGTGGGCGAGCCTGGATGTGTTGTCGGGCGGGCGCACCTGGCTTGCCGCCTGCATGGGTTATCCCGCAAGCCAGCATCCCATGGCCGCCAAAGAACTCGAGGTGATGGGCGTGGCGAGCAAGGAACGGCCGCGCCGCTTGGAAGAGATGCTGCAAGCCCTGCGGCTCCTCTGGACCGACGAGAGCGCAAGCTTCCGCGGCCAATACTATTCCTTCGCCGCAGTGAACCTGCTGCCCAAACCCAAACAGAATCCCTGCCCGATTTACATCGCCGGCACGCCGCGCGCGGCGCAGATCGGCGCATCCGGGGTCGAGCGCTCGCTTCGCCGCATCGCGCGCCATGCCGACGGCTGGATGACCAATCAGATCGAACTGTCGATGTTTGAGGACTACCAGGAACGGCTGCGTCGAATGCTCGTCGAAGAAGGACGCGATCCTGCCGCATTCAAGACCGCGCTCTACTACGGCGCCGCCGTTCACGACGATCGCGACGAAGCCTTTCGCCAAGCGAAGAGCTTTCTCGATGCCTATTATCAGAAAGATTTCACCCGCCCGGGAGTGGAAATCTGGACCGCTTGCGGCCCGGTGGAACACTGCGTCGAGCGCTTGCGCGGCTTCATGGCCGCCGGCGTGGACCACATCGCCATTCGCCCCATCGGCGACGACCTGAGCCGGCAATTCCAAATTTTCTTGCGTGACTTAATTCCCGCGTTAACAGCCGCCGCCGCCCGCGCGTAGTCCTGCGGCAATCGTGCTTACTTGACGAACCGCTGCACCGGCAGGTTGCCCTGCTCAAAACGCGGATCATAGGGCATACCCTCGCGGATCCGCGCAAGATAATTGTCGCGGTTCACACCGAAGAGTTCATAACGATATAGATGGTTGAGCAAAAAGGTGTGCACGCCCATTTGATAGAGCTTGCCCACCGCGCCCGCAGTCAGCGCCTCGCGTTCTTCTGCAGTCAGGGCAAATTCGTCGAGCACCGCAGCGGGATCCGCCAGGATCCGCCGGCGAAAATCCGGATCATTGTCGGTGCGATAGAGGAGCTTGTTGATCTGATACACGCTCATAGCCGTTGCCGATTTCTTTTAACGCCGCCAACCGCGTGCCATTTTTCCTCGAGGTCAAGGCCCGTCTCGTTTTTGCCATTCAAATTTCCAAACCGCGTAGCCGTTGCCTTCGTCGGGTTCGAGAAAGAGCGGCTTGGTTGTGCCCACCGCGCCGGCGACGGTGATCCAATTAAGCAGCTCGCCGCTGTTATTGCCGGCGGCGTTGATGCGATCTTCGGTGGCCCGGCGCGCCAACGCCGGGTACTGGCCGCGCGCCATCAGACGGGCGATGGTTTCCGCCCATTCGTTATCGATCCATCCCCGCAGCGGTCCGCCCACGTCCATGGCGAAGCAGCCGCTGGCGATCAGGGCGATGCGCTCCTTGCCCTCCCAGGCATCGATAAACCGCCGCACCATCCGCCCTAGAGCGAGACAACGCGTCGCCAGCGGCAACGGCGAGGCGAATCCGTTGGTATAGATCGGCACCACGGGAAGTCTCATGGCCGGGTTGAGAAAATGCAGCGGCACGACCAACGAATGATCCAGCCGTAGCTCATGCGCTGCGGCGAGGTCGAATTTCTCGCTGACGCCGTATTTGAACAACGCCCTCGCCAGCGGCACATGTCCGCGCACTGTGTAGCGCGGCATCGGACACCAGGTCTCCTGGGGGCCTTGAGCCTCCTCGGCCATGCCGACGCAAAACGAGGGCAGATTGTTGTAGAAAAAATTTACGAAGTGGTCGCTGTCCACCTCGATGATCAGATCGGGTTCGGCCCGATCGACTTGTTCGCGCACCTGTTTCATCAACGCTTCACCGCGTGTTTTGCCGGGCGCCTGCTCGATTTCGTAAACCAGACGGGGCGGATGAGGCACGCCTGCGGCTAACACCAACTTTGCCATGGATTCTCCGATCTGCGCTGCACGCTAGCTCGATGGTTCACGTTAGCAACAATTCGCCACTTGATTTTTGTCATTTGCAATCCGCAGGGCGCCGCTTCGGAAGCCTTACGCCTGCAGCGGCGATTTGCTAGTGGCTGCCGCAGATTACGTTCAAGACCGCCTGGCGCTTTTCTTCTTTGACCACTTTGAGCGCGCGCTCGAGCGCCGGCAAGACTTGCTGCGGATCATCGACTATTTCGCCGTAACCGCCGTGCGCTTCGACCACTTTCTCGTAGCGCGGCGACGGCGCGAGCTCGGTCAGCGGAAAGTTGTTCGTGCTCACCGCCCAGCCGTCGGGCATCACCTGCTGCGTCGCCGCCCTGGTGGAATTCCAGACGGCGTTGTTGCAGATGATGGTGAGCAGCGGCAGGTCATAAGCTGCCGAGACGAAGTGGCAGGCGGTCGGATTATTGAACATATAAGTGCCGTCGCCGACGGTCACGATAAAAGTTTTCTCCGGCCGCGCGAGCTTCATGCCCAAGGCGCCGCCTATGCCCCATCCCAATCCGCCGGCGGGAGAGCCGCCGAAATAACTTGCCGGTTCGCTCAGATGGAGCACTTCGCTGCCGATGCCATGATCGCTGATCACAACGGTGTCGGCAGCGCGGACCTGATCGATGCAATGAGCGAGCCAGGCGTGGCTGATCGGCCGCTCATGGGCCGCGTGCTCGATTCTTTGTTTGAGCCGCTCGCGGTAGCGCTTGCGCTCGGCGCGAATTCTGTCGGCCCGCTCGGCCAATGATTTTTCATTTCTCGGCCGGCTCGTCAATTCGCGCGCGAGCAACTCCAGGGCGAGCTTGGGATCGCCGCCGATCGAAATGTCTTTGGGAAAATTGCGGATCGGGATAGCGCCGTAATTGGGATCGCGCGCGATCTGAATAACCTTGGCGTTGTCCGGCGGTTTCGCCTGCACCGGATACCACGGCACATCCGATTCCACCACGACCACGACGTCGGCATCCTTGACATAGGGCGCCGAGTTTACGCCCAAATGAAAATCGTGGCTGTTGGGAAAACTCACGAACGGGCTCGCCGGCGTCACCACCGGGGAAACCAACGCCTCGGCGAACGCCACCATAGCGGGCAATGCCGCCGGGTCGGAACCGAGCCGCCCGGTGATGATCAGCGGATTGGCGGCATTGCGCAAGATTTCTGCCGTGCGCTCGATCGAGGCCGCGCTCGGCTGCAGCGGCTCGGCTTGAGCCTTGCGGTTCGGATGGATCGTGATCGAACTCATCTTTTGCGCCAACACTTCGCGCGGCAGCGTGATATAGACCGGGCCCTGCGGCGTTCCCAGCGCCATCTCCAGCGCGCGGTCCACCACCGTCTCGACCTGCTCGCCGTTGCGCAGTTCGTAATCCCAGCGGGTGAACTCGCGCAGCAGACTGCCTTGATCGAACGACTCCTGCCCCCAGTGGATGAAATTACTCCGGCTGCCGACAAAGCCTTCCTCGGTGAGCGGCGTGCGGCCGGCGGAAAAAATCATCGGCACGTTGAGCCGCGACGCATTCATCACCGCCGCCGAAGCGTTGCCCGCGCCGACGATCACATGCACCATCACCACCTGGGGCTCGCCGGTGATCATGGCGTATCCCTGCGCCATGCTCACCGCGGCGAACTCGTGCGGCACGGTGATCGGCATCGGATGGGTCTTTTTCTCGGCGCCAAACTTCGCCAGCCCATCGATGATCGGCCCAAAATCCGTGCCGCTGTTGCCGAAGAGATATTTGATCCCGCGCGCGCGCAGGACTTCCAGATACGCTTGGCCGACGGTTTCGACGGGTAGGGTGACGGTTTCTGGGTGTTCCATGCGGTCTCTCCGGTTAGCGAGTCATTTGAGCGCTTGCTGCAACAAGGTGAAATCGGTGAGCTGGGACGGGGTGGCGCCTTTGATGCCCGCTTCGGCCAACATCGCCGTGACCAGGGAATTCAAGGTCGATTCTTCGACCATGCCGTTTCGCGTATAGTTGTTGATCGCCAACTGGTAAATATCCGCCGCCATATCGCGCTCGAGCTTCAGCCAACTCATCATCACCTGCTGCGTGCCGTCGGGGCTGTCCCGAAGATAACGCAGCGCGCGGAGCATCGCCGTGATCACGCGCCGGATCTGATCCGGCTGATCGCGCAGCGTGCCCTGATTGACGCCGAGCCCCCCGGCCAGCAGGCCGTGGTAGTCGGCGGCATTGATCAGCAATTTAAGGCCGGCCTTCTTTGCCCTGTAAGCCTCGCCGTAGTCCATCATCGCGCTGTCCACCGCTCCGGAGAGCATGGCCGCGATCCGCGTACCGGTATCGACGACGCGATAAATCACGTCGCGATCCGGGTCGAGACCGTTCTGCTTGAGAATGAACTTGGCAGAAATCTGCTGCGACCCGAGCAAGCCCGGCACCGCCATCGATTTGCCCTTAAGCTCGCTCACCGCCTTGATTTCCGGTCGCACCACCAAGCCCCAGAACGGCTTCGTGGTGCCCAGAAACACGATCCGCACCGGCAGACCTCGAGCCGCCGATACGAACGTCGAGCCCGCCCTGAGCGTGTAGTGAAGGCTGCCGCTGGCGAGGGCGGCGCGGTCTACTTCGGTGCGCGTAAGCAGCAGTTTGACATCCAGATTCTGTTCGCGAAAGAAGGCGCGCTGGCGCGCTATTTCGGCGGGCAAGAACGTGATGCTCGGCCCGGCATAGGAAATCAGGATCTCGTCGAGGCCAAAGGCTCGCGCCGGCAAGAGACAACCGAGAAACAGCAACAAAACTATTTTGTGAGATTTTGCCATTTGCGATGCGCGGCAGCGCGGCGCGCCACCCGCCCTCCATTGCTTGCTACGGTTGTCAAGCGAATACCTATCGCACGCATGCCGACCGGTCAACCAAAGTCGCCGGCGTTGCCGGCGTTAGATGGAACCCATTTGACTTGCCGCGGCAACTCATCGATATTCCAGGCAGCGAACTTACCTAGGCGGCGCGCATGCCCAAAGACCTCCGCAGTTTCATCGCCGAGCTCGAAGCCCGACACCCGGAAGAAGTCGCGCGCGTGAAGAAGCCGATTTCGCCGCGCTATGAAATCACCGCGCTTTTGACTCAACTGGAAAAACGCAAGCAATTTCCCCTGCTCTTCTGCGAGCAGGTGCAGGGCAGCGAAGCGCCCATCGTCATCAACGTTCAGGCAAGCCGTAAACTGATGGCTTTGGCGCTCGAATGTAAAACGGGAGAGCTGGCGGCAAAATTTACCGAACGCCAGGGCGCACCGATCGCCCCGGTGGAAGTCCATGATGCGTCCGCGCAGGAGGTGGTGAAACTCGCCAGCGACATCGACCTCGCGAAGGTGCCGCTGCTCACCCACTATGATGTCAATGCGGCTCCCTATGTCACCGCCGGCATCGTGGTTGCCGTCGATCCCGACACCGGCGTGCGCAACACCAGCTACAACCGCTTGATGATGGCCGGAGCGCGCGAGCTGCGGATTTTCATGGCCGTGGGCCGTCATCTTTGGACCCTGCACAACAAGCTCGAACGGCGCAACCAAGCGCTGCCGGTCGCCGTCGTCGTCGGCGTGCATCCCCTGTTTTCACTGGGCGCGCAGGCTTTTACTCCCGCCACGGAGGACGAGTACGCGGTCATCGGCGGCATGATGCAAGAGCCGTTGCGGTTGGTGCAAGCCAAGACCGTTCCGCTCTTGGTCCCCGCCGACGCCGAGTTGATCATCGAAGGCCAAATTCTCCCCCACCTGCGCCGCGAAGAAGGGCCGTTCGGCGAGTTCACCGGTCACGCGGTGGCTAGAGATGAGCGCCAGGTTCTCGAAGTAACGGCGATCACCCATCGCAAGAACTATCTTTTTCAAGATGTCCACGCCGGCTATACCGAACACAAGCTCATGGGCGCCGTGCCGCGCGAGGCGGCGCTCATCCGCGCGGTGCGCCAAACCGTGCCGACGGTGAAAGACGTCTGCATGCCGGTATCGGGCAACTGTCGTTTTCACGCTTACATTTCCATTTCGAAGCGCGCTCCCGGCCAGGCGAAAAACGCGATCTGCGCGGCCTTCGCTTCCGACATGCTGCTCAAGCACGTGATCATCGTCGATGACGACATCGATGTTTTCGATGAAGAGCAGGTTTTATGGGCGGTATCGAACCGTTTTCAGGCCGACCGCGGTCTGGTCGTGATTGCCAATGCCCAGGGAAGCGAGCTCGATCCCTCGGCCGCCCCGGGCGGGGTCAACGCCAAAATGGGGCTGGATGCGACCAAGCCTCTCACCGGCTTCGCGCCGGAATTGCGCGCGCCTGACGAGGTGGTGAAGAAAATTCGCCTCGAGGAATTTTTACCTCATCTAAAATAAGCGATCGGCCTGATTCATTTTCATTTTTCAATTTTTCATTTCAATTGTTTTCCAGCGCGAACTCCGTGCCGACGTCTCGGGACCTCGCCCAGCGATACGCCCAAGCCGCCGTCACCGTATCCCAGATCGGCATGCCGACCGATTCGAAAATTACCGTTTCCTGTTCGCGCACGCGCGCCGGAATTTTGCCGGCGATCACATCGCCCAATTCTCCGGCAATCTGTTGTGCCGACCAGCTGCCATCGGCGATCATCGCCATATAGGGCTGGCGCGGCGACTCCCCGCCGAGAACTTCCTCTCGCCAGGAAACGATGACGCGCGAGCCTTTGACTGTCTCGCGCGGCAGCTGGCCGCTGGTAATGGAAATGACCAGCGCGCCCGGCTTGACCCACTGCGGCTCGATGACCGGCGCGCGCGAACTCGTCGCCAGAGCGACAATCGGCATCGCTTCCACGGCTTGGCGCGCGTTGCTCACGGCTTCGACATCGATCTCGAGCGCCGCTGACAGTTCTCGGGCAAAGGATGCTCGGTGCGCCTCGGTGGGGCTGAAAACCTTTACCGTTCGCAGCGACGGCAGCGCGCGGGCAAGCGCGATCACCTGGCCGCGCGCTTGCCGGCCGCTGCCGATCAGTCCCAATCGATCGGCTCCCGGGGGCGCCAGATATTTGCCCGCCACACCAGCGGGGGCGCCGGTGCGCCAAACATTCAATCGCCGTCCGGCCAACAGCGCTGCGAGATCGCCCTTGTCTCCGTCGAAAAGCAAGATGAAGTAAGCGTCCTTCGCGCCCTGGAAGAGAGCGCTCACGCGCATGCCTTGGCCGGCGCCCGGCACGGCTGAGGTCATGATGCGGTATTTCTTGCTCACATCTAACAAACTGGTTTCCACCCGGGCTAGCCCGCCATTGGCGGCGCTGCTTTGCGCTCGCATGGAATCTTCGATTAACGCCAGCAGATCGTCCATGCGCGCGGGGTCGCCGTAAAGCGGCGCCAAATCCTTCTCGCTCAAAATGATCGCCATTGTTCTTCCCCCAGCTGAGAGCTTCGGCAACTCCCGGCAAAAAGAGTTTTCATGGATTGGTGGACGTCACAAAGCTAAGGGGCGAGTCGTGGAAAGCGCGGGCAGCCGAAGCAAAGGGCCGTGTTCAGGCCCGCCACCTCAAAATAAACGCTACTGGCGCGGCTCGGGCGGCCGCCTACGAGGCTGAAAACCATTGCCTGTGCTTGGAGCGAATCGTCCCTTAGCTTGTGCTAACGAATACTCTACATAGCTCCGGCAAGCTAAGGGGCGAGTCGTGGAAAGCGCGGGCAGCCGAAGCGACAGGCCGCGTTCAGGCCCGCCACCTCAAAATAAACGCCGCTGGCGCGGCTCGGGCGGCCGCCTTCGAGGCAGAAAACCATTGCCCGCGCTTGGAACGAGTCGTCCCTTAGCTTGCGCTAACGAATACGCCACACACTTATTAAATAGGAACTCAGCAGCAGCTTCGAACCGCCCGCATTGAAAGTTTCCCGCTGCGCTGTAAAACTCGTATTTTCTTCGCCACCGAACAGCATGCTCTTCGCCAACACCTTCCGGGCCTTCCGACAGCGGGACTTTTTCATCTATTGGCTCGGCTTGCTGCTCGGCCACACCGGCACGCTGATTCAGACCACGGCGCAAAGCTGGCTCATCTTCCAGCTCACCGACTCGCCCTTTTATCTCGGCCTCGAAGGCCTCTGCCTCGGTTTGCCGCGGGTGCTGTTCTCCGCCTTCGGCGGCGCGGTGGTCGACCGCAGCGACCGGAAGGCAATTTTCGTCATCACCCAGGCGAGCTTCTTCTCGATGGCGCTCTTTCTCGGCCTCATGCATCACCTGGGCTGGATTCGAGTCTGGCACCTGTTGACCGTTTCGGCGCTGACCGGATTGCTCGTCTCCTTCGAACAGCCGGTGCGCCAGTCGATCCTGCATCACCTGGTGCCTCGTGAAGTGCTGCCCAATGCCGTCACTCTCTACCAGATGGTTTTCAACGGCTCGATGCTCTTCGGTCCGTCCATCGGCGGGATCTTGATACCATGGATCGATACCAAAGGCTGCTTTTTCGTCGCCACCTTCGGCAACCTCCTGGTGCTGGCGACCATTTTCATGATCGGTATCGCGCCCGCGGACCCGACGCCGCGGCGAACCACCCTGGCGCGCGACACCGCCGATGGTTTTATCATCGCATGGCGCACGCCGATCTTTCTTGCTCTTTTGACGGCGCTCGGCGTTGTCAGCTTCTGCACCAAACCTTACACCCAGTTCATGCCGGTATTCGCCCGCGATATTCTCCAGGTTGGCGCGCCCGGGCTCGGTGTTCTCTTGATGGCGCCGGGAGCGGGCGCAATTGTGGGCGGCCTGACGCTGGCGTCTTTGCGCCGCTTTCCCAAGCCGCATCTGCTGTTGTTTTTTCTCGCCGCCGGCTTTGGCGCGTCCATCGCCTTTTTTGCCGTATCCCAGAGCTTTCCGTTTTCGCTCGTGATGCTTTTCATCGCCGGCGCTTTTCAGACCACTTTCCTTTCCTCGGTGGCGACCCTCCTGCAAATGCATACGGGCGAAAACAATCGCGGCCGCATCATGTCCATGTTCGGTCTGATCAATCGCGGCCTCGGGCCGATGGGCAGCTTCCCCTTTGGCCTCCTCGCCACGGCGCTCGGCGCCCCCTGGACCGTTGCCCTTTGCGGCGTGCTCACCATCGCCCTGGTTGCCAGCATCGCCTTCGGCAGGGTCGAACTCCGCCGAGCGCAACCGATCAGCGAAGCGTAATGCCTCGAGTAAGCGCGATTTCAGAATCTCTCGGAAGCAGGTCTTAGCGGGGACTAGATCTTTCCTTGGGCGCGCAGATGCTCGATGCGCTGGCGCACCACTTCGCCGAGATCGGTGGTCGCCAGTCCGTCGGGCACGGGAATCGCGTCGGCGCCGAGCTGGATGAGCTTTTCGTTCACCATCTTCAAACCCGAACGGATGCGTTCATAATCCTGGAGGTATTGCCGGCAGGCGAGGATATTGTCGTCGATTTCTTCCAAACACTTGCTCAAACGGCGGCTTTCCTGACTGAATGATTGGCGCAGATGATCGACGTTGGCCTGAATGATCTGCTGCTCCACCGGGCGAATCTGCTTGGCGATTTCGCTCTTCATATCCTGCAACGCTTGCAGGAGCCGCTCGTAAGACTGTTCTTCCCTCATAAGATCCTCCGGTAGGTGAGGCCGCGGTTCGCCCGATGCGATGTAGTGCTGCGCCAGAGATTCCGAGACGCGCCGCTTGGCTAGCGCCAAAGAAGCCTGAGTCGCGCGGATCCGGTCGTCGACCCGGCTGTCGTCGGCAAGCAATTTGACCAATTGTTCGACGGGGTTGACAGTAGGATAAGTGTTCATTTGGAATTCCTGCGGAACGGCGAGGTTTGCGCGCTGCAAGCCGTTTCAGCTACGACCTTTACCCACTCTTTACCCAAACTGCAAGCTATTTTGCTCAACGGAAGCAAACGCCAGAACGAAATTGCGGCCGCCGAGTGGCGTAGCGGGCGGGATCTCCGCGAGGCGATGTTCAGCTTTTGCCGGACACTTTATTTTCACTCAGTTGCCGCTTCCAACCGAGGGTGCGCGCCTTGGCGGCGACCGCTTCAGCTTCGGCGATGAGACCCTTTTGCTGGTAGAAAATCGACAGGCTCGTATACGCCAGCTCATCGTCCGGCGCGGCTTCGATGAGCCGCTTGCCGATTTCGATCGCGTCGTCGAGTTTGTCTTGATGCGAATAGGTCATCGCCAGAGCGTGCAGCGCGTCGGCGTAGTTGGGGTCTGCTTCAAGAGCAAGCCGATAGGCCGCGATCGCCTCGTCCAGTTTATTTTCCGCGAACAGCTCCATGCCGCGGTTGTAGAGTTCTTCTTTGCTCACCGCGTCACGGAATGACTTTGGTCGCCGGCAGCGAACAGGCTGCCCTTTTCCCGGCGGCATTGCTGCAGCAGAGTTTTCTTGAGGATCGCCGGATTGACCGGCTTTTTGAAGATCACGCCCTGCAAACCTTCGAGGCAACTCCGTTTGATAATATGGTCCTTGTCGTAGTTAAACGCCGTCATCAAAACGACCGGCACTTCAGGCGTCTTTTTCTTGACCGCCTGATAGAGTTCGTAGCCGTCCATGTCCGGCATCACCACGTCGCTCAGAACCAGATCGAAGCTTTGACGGCCGAGCGATTCCATCGCGAAAACGCCCGAAGCGGCGGTCTCGATGCAACAGCGTTCGGCCTCCAGGAGATCCTTGAGCGACTGGCAAATGCCGGCGTCGTCGTCAACGATCAATACTTTGAGGCCGCTCAGCGGAAAGCGCTCGTCGGCGCCGGCACGCGCGCACGGCTCGCTGCCGTTGACGCGCAAATCGGCCATCATCTTGCCATGGAGATATTCTTTGGTGCCGTATTCTCCCTCGTCGGCCATCTGGCTGATCCGGCCGGTAATGTCTTGAATTTTTTTCACCTGGGAAGCGACCGACTCCAAGCGGTCAGATTCGATGATGAAGTCTTCGTCGGTGGCGACCCGGCCGACGTACCGGCGCAGCATTTCGGTCTGGTTCACCAGCACTTCGAGGGAGTTGTTGATCTCGTGCGAAAGACCGATGGCGATTTCGGCGAGCGTGACCAGTTGATCGCGTCGGCGAATTTCGCGGATATCTTTGGCGAAACCGATGGAGCCGATTTCCTGGCCTTGTTCGTCGTAGGTAATCGAGGCGGAAATGGCGACCGGGATCTTGTCGCCTTTCTTGGTCTTGAAGACGGTCTCGAAATTTCTTACCCGGCCGCGGCCTTCGGGGTCCTCGCGCATCGCTCTCATGACCCGGCGCGCCTCGTCCGGGCTCGGATAGATTTCAAGCACGTTCTTGCCTAGCACTTCTTCATGTGAGAAACCAAGATTTTGCCGCGCGCCATCGTTATAGAACGTGATCGTGCCTTGCTTATCGACCGAAATGATTATATCAGGACAACTCTCGACGAGCTTCTGAAAGTATTGGGCAGGTAAAGCCATACGGAGGCGTCGCTGGAAAATATGATAAGTCCAACGACGCCGCTATTGCAAGACCCCCGCGAAGCAACGGGTCGATGATCCTTATCCTTTTTTAGCTCGAAATCTTCAGCGCCATGCCGCCCACCAAGGACATGCGACAGCTCAACTGGTTTTTGGCCTGGGCGGTGGTGTTCTGCGATATCGGCACCTCGGTCTACTACGTTCCGGGCATTCTTTACGGCCACGTCCAAGACGCCACCCCGTTCTTCGTGCTTCTCACCACCGGCGGTTTCATTCTGCTCGCCCTGAAGTACATCGAAATTTCCTGGCGCAATCCCGAAGGCGGCGGCGTCGTGACCATCACCACCAAGGCCTTTGGCCCGATGTGGGGCTGCCTCGGCGGCATGCTCATTACCGTCGATTATTTTTTGACCACTGCGATCTCGGCGGTCGCCGGCTTTCAATACGTCGGCAGCGTTTTTCCCAGCCTCGACGCTCACATCATCGCGTTGGCATCTCTCGGCGTCGGCGTGCTCGCCGTGCTCAACATCATCGGCATTCGCGAAAGCGCCGGGGTTGCTTTGGTAATGGCAAGCTCCTCGTTTCTGGTCAATCTGGCGGTCATTCTGATTGCCCTGTTCACCATGAGCGCCGAACAATGGAGCACCATTGCGAGCCGTCTCAGTCCCGCTGGCGGCATCTCCAATTATCAGCTGCTCGTGGGATTCTCTTCGGCGTGGCTTGCCTTTTCCGGCCTGGAGAGCATCAGTCAATTGAGCCCCGCCATGCGGCTGCCGCTGCGGCGCACCACCCGGTGGGCGATGGCTGCCGTGATGTTGACGATGGTGGTCACCTCGCCGGTGCTTACCGCGCTCTCCATCGGCATGCTGCCGGACCATTTCAAAGCCACCGAAAGCGAACGGTTTATCTCGGAACTCGGCCAGATCGTCGGCGGCTTCGGGATTAAACTCGCCGTCGTGCTCACCGCCTCGAGCTTGCTCCTGTTCGCCTCCAATACCGCGATTATCGGCGCCTACCATGTGTTTCTCGCGCTGGTGAAAGGCGAGTTCCTGCCGAAGATTCTTTCCGTGCGCAGCAAGACCTTCAACACGCCGCACATCGCCATTGTGCTCGCCACCTCGGTGCCCGTCCTAGTGATCATCGGCAGCGGCGGCGATATGAAAATTTTGGGCGACATGTACGCCTTCGGTCTGCTCGGCGCCTTCGTGTTTTCCTCCCTGAGCCTCGACTCCATTCGCTGGAATCTCGGCCGGCGCGATCTCGGCTTCTGGCTTGGCGTCTTCACGACTCTCATGGTCACGCTCGCCTGGGGCGTCAACTTGATCGAAAAGCAGCTCGCGACGATTTTTGGCGGCGGCGTGACGCTGATCGGCATGGTGGTGGCCGTCGGTGTGCGCCGCGCGTGGTTTGTCGATGCCCTGGTGAAGATCCCGTTCATTCAGCGCTTGCAAGCGCGCGCGTACCGGGCCTCGGAGGATTTCGCTGAAGACGAATTGAAGGGATTGGTCACCCTGGCCGAAGCCGTCGAGGTGAAGCCGCTTTATTCGTCAACCACGCTCCTCGCGGTGCGCGACGAAAGTCCCCGGCTCGTGCAGGAGGCGCTCACTCGCGCCAAAGGCAAAGCTGAATCGGCGGTTTACTGCATCTATGTCGAAGAATGGCCGGGTCTGTTCGCCGGCGACACGCCCCACGCGCCCAACGAACAAGGAATTCGGACCCTGAAAGCAACATTGCAATCGGTGCGCGACAAGAACATCGAGATCATCCCGATTTGGACCGTCTCTTACAACGCCGCCGAAGCGATCGCCAAGGCCGCAAAGGCTCTGGAAGTCGACGCGGTCATCATTGGCGCGTCGCGCCGCTCCGCCTTCTACCACATGCTGCGCGGCCACGTCATCAAAGGCTTGATGAAAAAACTCCCGCGCGACTGCCATCTGGTGATCTGCAACTGAGATCGCTTAGCGGCGCACCATCTCCTCGCTCGCTCGGGCCGACTGGGCGATCAATTGGTGCGCCTCCTCGACGCCGAGAAAACGATCGATGAGGGCGTGCCCGGCGTAGAGCAGCGGGGTGGTCCCGAGTGCGACGATCAATTTGAAAGAATAGTTCGACGCCGCCACGGTCAAGAACTCTGCTGTTTTCACTTTTCCGGGCAGCCAGAAGGCGATGCCGATGATGACGATGCTGTCGATCAGTTGCGAGATGACGGTGGAGCCCGTTGCGCGCATCCACAGAAAGCGTCCGCCGGTCCGGTGTCGAACCAGCCAGAAGACGAAAACGTCCACCAGTTGGCTAATGGCGAACGCGATCACGCTGCCGACGATGATCCAAAGCGACTGGCCGAACACTGCTTCGAATTGCGCGTCGGTCACCGGCGAGAATGACGCCGCGGGAACGCGCATGGCCAGGAACAGGACGACGAATGCATAGACAATCAGGGCGATGGTCATGAAGGTCAACCGGCGTACGCCCTCTCGGCCGAAATACTCGTTGATCAGGTCCGTGGCGATGAACACCACCGGCCAGGGAATCACGCCGATGCTCAGCGTAAACGGCCCGAGGGTAAACAGCTTGCCGCCGGTCAACTCGCCGAGGATCGCGTTGGTGACAAAGAAACCCGCCAACGCCAGGTAAACGATATCTCTGCGACCCTGAAGTCCGATCATAGCTGCCTCATAGACGGCAAAGCCGATTCGAAATACGTTCTTTCCGGTTAACTCCGCGGATCCACGGCAGGTCGCATGTCGGCGATTTTGAGTTCGACGCTGGTGGCGCCGTTCCACTCGTTTTCCGCCAGCCGGTAGACGACGTCGACGGTTTCCCCCGGCGCGCCGGGATAGTCTTCGCCGGCGCCGAAGATCACGGCGCCGATCACCCGCCCATTCTGGCGCAAACGGTAGCGCACCCCGGCGGAAAACACTTTTCGGTCGCAAATTTCGGCCCGGCTGGTGGCAAAGACCGGTTCGGGGTTGCCGACGCCGAAAGGTTGGAGCACTTCCAGCTCGCGCATCAATGGCATGCCGATCTGAGCAAAGTCGAGCTTGGCGTCGATTTCGATCAGCGGCGCAAGCTGCTCGACGCTCAGTGATTGGCGCGCGGCATTTTCGAAGTTTTCGCTGAATGCCTCCAGTTGATCCGGTCTAATGGAGAGGCCGCCCGCATACTCGTGACCGCCAAACTTCTCCAGACTGCCGGCGCAGCGGCGCAGCCCTTCGACCATATGGAAGCCGCGGATGCTGCGCGCCGAGCCCTTGCCCGTACCGCCGGAAAACCCGATCACCACCGTGGGCCGGTGAAATTTTTCCACCACGCGCGATGCGACAATGCCGAGCACCCCCGGGTGCCAATCTGAGCCCGCTAAGACTAAAGAGTAACGCGCGCCGCCCCTCATCGTTTGCTCCGCCTGCCGCAGCGCTTGCTCCAATACCTGATTTTCGATAGTGCGCCGTTCCTGATTATGCGCTTCCAGCTCCTGCGAGATGCGCTGGGCGATCTCGTCTGACTCGGTGGTTAGCAACTCAACCACTTTGATGCCGTAATCCACTCTCCCGGCGGCATTGATGCGCGGACCTAGACGAAAGCCGACCTGTCCGGCGCTTACGCTGCCCGACGCGATTCCGGCAACCTGCTTGAGAGCTATCACCCCGGGGCGTGTCGAGCTCGCCAATTCCATCAGGCCGCGTTTGATCAAAGTGCGGTTGACGCCGACCAGCGGCACCATATCGGCGATCGTGCCCAACGTGACGATGTCGAGAAAATGGCGAATATCGGGAACGGCACTATCTTTGAACCAGCCGGCGTCGCGCAACCTGGCGCGCAACCCGATGACCAGGTAGAAAGCCAAACCGGCGGCGCACAGCCCCTTGTCCGGAAAGCAGCAGTCTTTGCGATGCGGATTGATCACCGCCACCGCGGCCGGAAAGTCCTCGGGCGGCTGGTGATGATCGACGACCACGATGTCAAGACCGAAGCGGCGCGCCGCGGCCACTTCGCGCGCATTGGAGATGCCGCAATCCACCGTCACCACGAGATCGATGCCTCGCTCTTTGAGCCGCCGCAGCCCTTCGCTATTGAGGCCGTAGCCCTCTTCGATCCGGTGCGGCACGTGGTACACCGGCGCCGCCCCGACGGCGCGCAGGAACGCCACCAGCACCGACGCGCCGGTCGTGCCGTCGACGTCGTAATCGCCCCAAATGGCGATTTGCTGTTGCGCCGCGAGCGCGGTCACGATCCGCTCAACGGCGCGCTCCATGTCCGCCATGGCGAACGGCGACGGCAGGTCCGAGCGCAGGCTCGACGACAGATAACAGCGGGCGGCGGCCGAGTCGGCAAAGCCGCGCAAGGCCAAGATTCGGCTGAGCAGCGGCGAAGTCTTCAGCTCTCGAGCATAGCGGGAAACCGTCTCGTCGTCGGCTTCTTTGAGGATCCAGCGTTTCACATCGGCTTGCATCGAGGGCTGCTCGGAGAGGTCAGGAGAGGCGGATCATCTCACCCGTGCATGCGGGTCAGAGGAGACGGCAAGCGTGCAAGAGCGTACTTGGATGGATTGCGCGCATCGGGCTCCTTCGCGGGTTCATGGTCGCTTTCCTTGCCGTAGCCCTGGACGGTCAACGGAGCCCGCGGGCTCCGTTGACCGTCGCCACCCCCCTACCGGCGCAGCCGGTCCCCCCACATGAGAATCACCGGGCTGGCGATGAAGATCGTCGAATAGACGCCGGAGATGAACCCCACCAGCAAAGCGAACGCGAACGGCCGGATGACCGCGCCGCCGAGCACGTACAGCGCCGTTAGTACCAATAGGGCCGTGCCGGTGGTGAGAATCGTCCGGCTCATGGTTTCGTTGATGCTCGTGTTGATGATGCTCTCGAGCGTTTCTCGTTTGATCTTGCGCAGGTTTTCGCGGATGCGGTCGCAGATGACCACCGTGTCGTTCACCGAAAAACCGACGATGGTGAGCAGCGCCGCGATCACCGTGAGATCGAACTCATAATCGGCTAGCATCAACGCGCCCACCGTAACCAAGACGTCGTGCATCAAAGCGATCACCGCGCCGAGGCCGAAGTGCAGCCCAAAGCGCGCGCCGAACGCCGACGCAAAGCGGATCCAGATATATACGCCCATCATGATGGTCGAAGCGATGACCGACAGTGTGCCGCGCCAGCGCAGGTCCTCGCCGATTTTCGGCCCGACGAATTCCACCCGCCGAATCTCGAATTTGTCGGCGCCGAATTGGTTGGTGAGCGCCTGCTTGATCTGTTCGCCGAGCGCGGCGACTTCCATGCCGACTTTTTCGACCCGCACCAGATATTCATTCGAGCCGGCCTGGCCGAAGTCTTGGATGACGCTGCCGCCGAGATCGACGCTCGCGAGCGCCTGGCGAATCTCCGAAATCGTCGTCGGCTGTTGAAATTTAAGCTGCACCATCGTGCCGCCGGCGAAATCAACGCCCAGGTTCGGTCCCCTGAAAAAAAGCAAGGCCAGCACCAGCAGGTTCACCAGCGTCGACAACAAGACCGCATGCCGGCGATACTTGGTAAAAGGTATTTTGGTTCCGGGTCGGATCAGTTCCATGGCCATTCCTTAAATGCTGATGCGTTGCAGCTTGCGCGAGCCGATGCGATGGTCATAGTAGACCCGGGTGAGATAGACCGCGGTGATGACGGTGGTCAGAATGCCGATACAGAGGGTCACGGCAAATCCTTTGACCGGTCCCGTGCCAAATTGAAACAGGATGACGCCGGATAAAAAAGTCGTGATGTTGGAATCCAGAATCGCGGGCAATGCATTTTCATAACCCGCTTCCACAGCCGAGCGCACCGCCCGCCCCGCCCTCAGCTCTTCTCGAATGCGCTCATGGATCAAAACATTGGCGTCCACCGCCATGCCGACGGTGAGCACGATGCCGGCGATGCCCGGGAGGGTCAGCACGGCCTGAAATCCGGCGAGCAGGGCCATCATGTAGAGGACGTTGAAAACCAGCGCGGTCACCGCCACCAGACCCGCCCCCTTGTAGTACGCGATCATGAAGACGAGCACCAAGACGCCGCCGACGATGAAAGAGGCGACCCCCTGATTGATCGAGTCTTGCCCTAGGGACGGACCGACGGTTCTTTCCTCGGCGATCTCCACCGGCGCGGGCAGCGCGCCGGCGCGCAACACGATCGACAGATCGCGCGCCTCCTTGATATCGAAACTGCCGGTGATCGAAGCGCGCCCGCCGGCGATCCGCTCCTGGATCACCGGCGCGGAGTACACGTTGTTGTCTAGGATGATCGCCAGGCGGCGCTTCACGTTGGCGGCGGTGATCTGCTCGAACAGGCGGGCGCCCTGGTTATTGAGAATGACCTCGACCGAAGGCCCCTGGAGCTGCTCGCTGGGGCGGACCCGCGCGTCCTGGATATATTCGCCGGTCATGAGCGTGCGCGCTTCCAGCACATAGGGCACCCTTTCGACGCTGGCGCCCCTGCCGACCTGGCCATAAAGCACCTGGCGTCCGGGCGGCGGCCCGCTCTTCACGGCCTCCTCGACATTGGCGTTGTCGTCGACGAGTTTGAACTCCAACAGCGCGGTTTTGCCGATGATGTCTTTGGCCCGCTGCGGATCCTGAATGCCCGGCAGCTGCACTAAAATATTCTGCTGTCCTTGGCGCTGGATGATCGGCTCGCTCACGCCGAATTGGTCGATGCGGTTGCGGATCGTCTCCAGCGATTGATCGACGATGGTTTCGCGCAGATTGCGCAATTCGTCGCGATTGAGCATGAGAAAAAATTCCGTCGCGGCGCCGCTCGTCTGCGGCGTTTTCGCTTCGGTGAGATTGCCGAAATCGCCCTTGATCACGCCGCGCGCACGCTCCTGATCGGCGCTCGGAACCTTCACCTGAAGCTGCGTCCGTTCGACGCGCTCGACCGAAACGCCGGCGATGCCCTTTTCCCGAAAACGATTGACGAGATCGCCGCGCAGCCGCTCGACGTGGTGTTCGATCGCCGTATCCACCTTTACTTCGAGCACCAGATGGCTGCCGCCCTGGAGATCGAGTCCCAAATGAATCTTGTCGGTCGGCAGAAAACTCGTCCACCAGCTCGGCAGCGCGCTGACAAAACTCGGCACCAGATAAATCAGCGCCGCCAAAGTGGCGATGCCGAAGATGATCGCTCGGGTGAGAACCGAACGGCGCATGCTGCTAGTCCTTTCCTTCCTTGGCCGATTTTTCGGCGCCGATCACCGCGGCGATTTGCGGCCGATGCACCCGAATGCGCACGTTGGGCGCCACTTCAATCGTCACCACGGTCTCCTTTAAGTCGACCACCTTACCGTAAATCCCGCCGGAGGTCATCACTTCATCGTTCTTTTTCAGTTTGGCGAGCAGCTCCTGGTGCGCTTTGGCTTTCTTTTGCTGCGGCCGGATCACCATGAAATACATGATAATAAAAATCAGAATGAACGGAAAAATGGTCATCAACGGACCCGGCCCCCCCGCCCCTGGCGCCGCTTGAGCATAGGCAAATTCCAACATGTTTCCTCCGCGAATTTTTCTATTTCAGTTGACCGGGAAGGCGATTGCGCCAACCGACCGCCCGGAGCGGCAAGTGGAGATCTTGGCTGATCGCATGCGCGCGTTTTTTCATCCGGAGCTGAATCGATCCGGCTTACCGGGCCGCTTCATCCCTGGGCCAGCGCGGCCACAGATCGGCGCGCCCTTCGCGAATCGCTTGCCGACACTTATCCATGAGCCGGTGGTAAAAGTAAAGATTGTGCAGGCTGTTCAGTTGCGCCGCGACAATTTCTCCGGCCATGTACAGGTGGCGCAGGTAAGCGCGCGAGAAATTCGTGCAGCCGTAGCAGCCGCACTCCTCATCCAAAGGGCGCGCATCTGCGGCGTACTCGGCGCGCTTGATGTTGGTTTTGCCCCGCCAAGTATAGAGCGTGCCGTTGCGCGCGTTGCGCGTCGGAATCACGCAGTCGAACAGGTCGAAGCCGGCGCCGATGCCGTTGATGATGTCTTGCGGTCGGCCCACCCCCATCCAGTACCGCGGTTTGTCTTCGGGCAGCAGTCGAGCCGTGTAGCCGCCGATGGCGTGGAGCCGCTCTTCTCCTTCGCCTACGCCCAAGCCGCCCACGGCAAAGCCGTCGAAATTCATCCGCGTGAGCGCCTCGACGCAGCCGCGGCGCAAATCCTCGAACAACCCGCCCTGCACGATGCCGAACATGCCCTGGTCGGCGCTGCCGCGCGCGTTCAAGCAGCGTCGAGCCCACCGGATCGTCCGCTCCGTCGAGGCCTCGACATACGCGCGCGTGGCATCGTGGGGAATGCACTCGTCCAAGACCATGGCGATGTCACTGCCCAACGCTTCTTGAATCTCCACTGTCTTTTCCGGCGTCAAGCAGTGGAACGAGCCGTCGAGGTGGGATTGAAAACTCACGCCTTCTTCGCTGATCTCGCGCATGGCGCCCAAGCTAAACACCTGATATCCGCCGCTATCGGTCAGA